>JAEIGA010002421.1_pt1 | contig 29779 bp, 26 predicted proteins | sample 9270691 | NCBI WGS metagenome assembly JAEIGA01 (sample SAMN17057246, study PRJNA624740) | gut metagenome | biome: biome; isolation source: fecal sample | host: Bos grunniens | place: China: Xizang | collected 2019
AGTAATTATTAACTCCTATCGCTTTTGTGGAATTGTAGAACTAAAAGAATAGGAGAAAAAAAGTATAATAAAAAACAAAAAAACTTAATTAATATGAACAGAAAAATAATAACAAAATTAAGCCTTTTAATGCTAAGTTGTTTAGCTTTCATTATGTATAGTTGTGAGGAAGAAAAAGACTTTAAGGAAATTAACAAAAAGAATACTTCTATTTCAAATATTAAACAATCGGAATTCTCATATAGCTTAAATGGAGAAAAAGTGTATATGTTAGAATTTGATACAAAAGAAGAATTTTTAGCTACACTTTCTTTATTAGAGGAAAATGATGAATCTTATACAGATTCATTTTATAGTAAATTCAAAGATGAATTTGAAAAAGATTCTTCTTACTATGTAATAGAGGAAGATTATGGTTTCGATAATCAAAAGGTATATAAGGATTATGAAAAATCTTATAATTATACATCAATGCGATCAATTTATGAATTATTAGAAAAAAAATGGTTAGAATCTTGTAAGTACGATACTCTAAACCCTAACTTTTCTTATGATGAAATTTATCCTTATTCAACAGCAGAACAAACTTTATTTAATAAATATGGAGAAGTAAAAATTGGAGATTCTATATTAAAAGTAATAAGTGGTGATTATATTGTTTTTGGAGATTCAGACACTTCTTCTTTGATTAGATATAATCTTGGTGATACAAGTGTTTTAGAAAAAGACAATATATTAACTTCTTTTTGTTTTACAAAGGATAGCGAATTTTGTCTTAGTAAACAAGGTGCTACATATAAAATTTACCCAATTAAAGTTAATAATATAATTATTCCTATATTTTATACTAAAATAAAAGTATCTTTTTATAATTGTTGGTTTTTTGCAAGAACACATGTAAAATCTAATTTTTATGTATATAATTCAAGTAAAGACAAATATGTGTCTGCGGTAACTAAACAAAGTATTGGAATGTCTGATACTCAATTATACGATATAGCTTGTAGTTATAATACAGGTATAGTTATACCAGGAGCGCAGAAAGAAAAAACAAAACATCGTATAGAATTGAGCAATCTAATTTGGCAGACGGCTGAACATTATAGAATCCAAATGGGTTCATTAGGCGTTGGATATAAATTTTTTGGAAATAATTCTAATTTTCATATTAATTTTTGGGATTCTAACGTTTATAGATACTAAGAAGGAAATAGTAAAATTTTTAAAATTTTAAAAATTAAATCTTATGAATAGAAAACAAATTATTGTAATTGCGATTTTTATTCTTGGTTGTCTTAATGCAATTGCACAAAAAGAGGTTGATTTTCCTCAATTAGAAAAAGTTTCTCCTTGGATTGTAAGCCTTGAAGGTAGTGTTTATCAAAAGGGTTTTTTAACAAATATTCATAGCATAGGAGGAGGTTTTGATGATATGGTTTATTGTCCAGAAAATAGCTCTGCAATTTTAGGAGGCATTGGCGTAGATTACACCTTTAATCGTGCAAATAAATTATCTTATGTTTTGTCTGCAGGATTGGATTTAAAGCCTGTGTTATACATAAATGAATCTGAAAAAGGTTTAGAGGTAACTCGTGCGAGCGAATCTTCACTTTTCAGAAACACATGTTATAGTCCATTTATTTCTTTTGCTGTTCAATACAGAAATACTATTGCTAACAACGAAAATTGGTTCTATAATTTAAAAGGAGGAATGAGATTTTCCTACTATGACGGATATGTATATGCTAGTTATTCAGATATAAATCCTTTTATGCAGTATACTATGTCCTTTTCTGTACATGGTAATGGCAATAAGTTTAATCTTTTCCCAAATCTTATGTTTTCAGTTGGTACCTCTTATAATACTTCTATCGGAATGTTTGGTTTGAACCTTATTGCAAACATATCTATTCCTTATCTAAACGAAAGTGAATTTTGGTTTAAGTTCAAGGATTCTGAATTTTATGGAAATTATTATTTAACAGGAAATTATTTCGGATTGTCCTTGACCTATTCTCCTAAAAGATAGAAACAAAAAAAATAACTCTTTGATTTAAGAAATTATTTCAAAGAGTTATTTTTTTAATGAAAGAAAAAAATCAAATTTTTTATTTAAAAAGATTCTCTCCTATTATTCTTGCGGCACAAGCGACATAATCGTTGCAAGGTTTCTTTTCTTTTGTGCTACCGGGCTCTAATCCGAGTAGTTTTTTGCAAACGATTTCTCCGTTTTCTTCTCTAAATTTTTCGCCCATTGTTTGCACCATTGCAAAATAGTCTTTATTTGTTAGATTTTGTTTTTGATATTGTAGAAGCATTCCTACGACTAATCCCATTGCAGAAACGCAACCACAAACTTCTCTGTAACCTGCAAGTCCTCTTCCAAAAGGCAAGGAGATTTTTTCTGCAATATTCTTATCTATTGGCAACAAATCGCTGTACGCCATAACGACTGACTGAGCACAATTATAACCTTCGTTGTGGTATTTTCTTGCTAATTCTACTCTTTCTTCTGTATTGACCATAATTTTTAGGTTTTAATTACTTGGCAAATATAATAATTTTTGTAATTTCGCAAAAGATTATGAGCAGATTCTTATATACTAAACAATATCTTAGATATAAACTTTCAGCTAAGGACGAGTATTCTTTGCACTCGCCGTTGATGTTTGATTTTTTTACCAAAGGGTTAAAGAAATCTTGTAAAAACAAAGATATTTCTTTTGATTCTTGTTTTGAAAGCCTTATTCCAAATAGCAAAAGAAAGAGAAAATTTCTTTTTAAGGTCTTTGAATACTTTAAATCACAGGGGTTTCAAGTGATTTATGTGCCAAACGAGGATTTTACCTTAGCAAAATTGGAAGTTTTAAAGAGTTACAAGGCTAATACGGCTATTGTTATTGAAAAAATATACAAAGAAAGAGAAAAAATTACGCTTTGGAAAGAGATTAAAGCAAATAAGGATTTTAAACTTTGTTGTGATTTTTTTGATTTTGGACTTGTGCTTTTAACAGATAGGCCTTTGAAGAAACAAAACTACGTTTTACGTAAGAAATAAGTTTGTTTTTGTTATTCTTCTTTTACTTTTTGCATTCCGTAAGGATTCTTTACTTCTACGCTATCAAAGTCATCTCTTGCTCTTAGGCCTTTTGCGTAATCGATTCCACCTTCGCTGTGTCGTCTAACAGGCAAATCGGTGCGTACTATTGCAGAATCTTTTCTCCAATAAAGGTCTTGACAATAGAAGGTGTCCATATCTTTGTAGTTTATTATCACTACGCTATCTCTTAGATAGTAAAGATTGTCCGATAGGCTTTCTGCATAAAGGGAAGAAAGGTTTGCTTTGATTGTTTTATCGGGATTGAGAAAATTAACATTCAATCCTTGTGGAAAAATCATTTTTGAGCTATCGGTATAGGAGTAAATGTCTATTTTCTTGGCTTTTAATTCTGTTTCAACTATTCCATCTACACTGCGCAGTAGGTATGCATCTACGATTTGTTGGGAAGGAGTGTTTTCTTGTTTTGCATTGCTTTGTGTAGGCAGGTCTTCGCTACACGAAAAACAAAGGTATGAGAAAGCAAAGGCAAGGAATATTATTGCAACTCTATGCTTTCTCATACCAATTATGTGTTTTGTGTTATTAGTCTCTTGATCTTGCAGTTGTTCCTTTTCCTATCCAACAACCAACTGTGTATCCATCTCCTGGATTGATTGAGTTGAAGAACATATCTGCTTTTAATGGCCATTGAGAACGTGCTGCGTTCATTACTCTTTGTGCATCTTCTGCAAGAGTTGGGTCAATATTTTTCACTTTTGCTGCTTCATCGTATGCAACCCAAGCTGCTCCTCTGATTTTTCCTGCGTGTGAAGCACAAGATACTGAGCTTTTCAAATACATATTTGCTACCATAAGGACAGCTTTTCCTTCTAAAGATTTATCGTATTCTGCAACTTTGTATGCAGCTGTACGAGCTGCTCCGTATTGTCCTGCATTCATCAAAGCTGTTGCTAACATGAACGAAGCTTTTGCTTTTGATTCGTTGTCTTCAAATTTGCTAATTGCTTCTTCAAAATATGGCACTGCTTCTTCATATCTTTCTTTTTCAACTAACATTTGTCCCATCATAAATGCTGATTTTGCATTTGGTTCTAATTTATGAAGGTTTTCTGTTGCTTGGAAAAATAACTCAGATTTTGTACATTTTTTTCTATCTAAGTTTGTTGTTATTTTTCTCAACAATTCTACATTGTTAGGATTTGCTGCAAACTTTGGTTCGTAAATAGGTATAATCTTATCGCATGATGCGAATGGCTCGATTATTTGTTCTGTTACTGCAAGGTAGTTTTGTGCATTTTTTAATTTTGTTTCTGCTTTTTTGATTGCTTTTGCTTGTCCTGCTGCTGTTGCTTGTTCAAGTTCTGCTTTTGCTTGTTTGATTATATTTTCTAATGTTTCTGATGAGAAATCGTATGCATCAAACAATATGTCCATTTGTTCTGAACTTGCTTTGATTGCTGCTAAGTGTTTCACTGTTGCTTCAACATATAAAGGACAATATTGTGCATCTAATAATCCTTTACCTTTTTCTGCTGCTTCTTTGAACCATTTGTATATTTGTTCTGTCTCGTTTGGACGATATTCCGATAGAATTTTTGCCTTTTGTGCTATGTTGTTATACTCTTCTCCAAAGGCTTCACTTCTTATGTCTTGTAATGCCAAATACTCATCAATGTATTTGTTCTTCATCTCTACATTAGGTGCTGTTGCTATCATTGTTTTTAATATGTTTGCACCTCTAATGTATGTGTTTACGTGATATTGTGGACAGTGTGCTACGACTTTTGTCCATGGTTCGTAAGCATCTTTGTAATTTTTTTGCTTGTAAAACTCTTGATACAAAGAATTGTTCATTATACAAGCAGTACTGTCTTCTGGCGTCTTGCCAAATTTTTGTGCATTTACTGTTGTTGCACAAAATATTGCTGCTATTACAGCGAATAATGTTACTTTCTTCATTCTTTATTTATTGTTTTATTGATATTTTCTTTTGAAAAACCACCTGTCTCTTGCTGAGAAAGAAATGCCTACTCTTAGATAATTTTCTCTAATTAGGTCGTTTTGTGTTGTTCCTTTCTTGCCATATTCAAGATAAAGGTTGACTTGTGTGCCTTGTTTCTTTATTGGAAGTCCAAATCCTAAGGCTATACCTATTTGAGATATATTGGTATTTCTTAATGTGATTATACCTGTTTGATAATTTACGCCTAATCTATATGCTATTTTCTCTAAATAATTACCATATACATTAGGTTTGTATTCACATCCTATATTAAAGGTGTAATTGTCTTTTAATATTTGCTCATAGGTTACTCCTTGTAATGAGAAGTTTGACCATTGTTCATATCCTAAATCTAATCCAAATAAGAATTTATTCTCTCTTGCGTATGATAATCCTACGCCTACACTTTGTGGTAATTGTATTTCTCCTGTGGTATTTGAATATTTTATGGAGTCTCTTATTGTTTCTATTGCTGCTGCACTTGAAAAGGTGTAGTGTCTATATTGATTCTTTGTCGGTAAGTGTGCAGGCAAGACGTAATTGAATCCTATTGTAAGTGCATCTCCATTATTGAAAGTTTGTAAATATTGCGCTCCAAAGTTAAAATTAAATGCGGATATTGAATAGTTATATTCTGTGCGTGAGGATAGGGTATTTGCTGAATCGGGAAAGGTTAGGGTTGAACTTCTATAATAGTTCCCAAATAAATATTCTGCATTTACTCCTATTGAAAGTTTATCAAAAAATGATGGCTGATAGGCTATGCCTAACATTACTTTATTTATTCCTCCTTCTCCATCATAAATAAATTTGTGTGAGCCAATTATACTGTCTTTTGGAAAGCTTTCTGCTGCTGAAAAATCTATTACAGAAACTGGAAGTATACCTCCTGCCATTTTTAAGGTTTTACTTAATGGAAATGCAAAGAGTATGTGAGATATTCCTCCTGTATTGCCTTTTGAAACTGCACTATTTGATTGCAAAATAATGTTGTTTGAATAGTATCCTATGTCAAAAACAAAGGATTGTGTATCAATTGCTGTATAAGAAGCAGGATTTCTGTGATTTACAAAGTTATTTCTTCTTAACGCATTATAAATTCCTCCCATAGAGGCATTTATTGTGTTTGTAAAACCTACATTATCCCCTATTCCATACTTTGAATAAGGAGAACTAACGGTATTTTGTGCTCCTGCGTCTATAACAAAACTTAGAAACAATAAAATAAATACTATTTTTTTATACATCTCTATCTTTAATATTATGTTCCAATATTGTGTTTAATCCTTCTAAAACTAAATTTTCTTCTACTATGTGATTTGTGCAAAGTTGTTCCGATATAAATTTTGCATCACCTCCTGTAAGTATCGTTTGAAAGTCTTTTTCTTGTTTTTTATATAAGTCTATCATTCCTTGTATTTCTGCTATTGTTCCGTTTACTATTCCTGATCTTATGCAATCAATAGTATTCTTTGAACATAATAATGGTATATTATGATCTAACTCTACTAACGGAAGAGATGCGGTAAAAGTATTTAAGGCTTTTGTTTTTATCTGAAATCCTAAGGATATGCTTCCTCCTTTATACTCTGCTTTATTATTGACAAAGTCCATACAAATACATGTGCCTGCATCTATTACTAATACTGATTGATTTGAAAATTTTTGATAGCCACCTACAATTGCAGCAATTCTATCATTGCCCAAGGTGTATTTTGGTAAGTAATTTATTTTAATAGGCAGAGATAAGTCTTCACTCATTATAAACAATTGTGTGTTTTCTGCAAGATAATCCATCACTTCTTTGTTTTCTTCGCCTGAAACCGTAGAAAATATTGTTGTATGAACATCGTATTTAGATAGTAATTCTTGTATAAAATCTACTTCTAAATAATTAACTACGGTTAAAGAATGTATTGTATCTTCTTTAAAAACAGCTATTTTTGTTCTTGTATTCCCTTTGTCTATAATAAGTTTCATTAATTTTACTTATTCGTTCTCCTCATTATTTCCTTTTTGAAATGGGAAGGGATATGTGGTGTAAAGAGTTGGCAAATCCATTATCTTATCATAAAATTCTCTTTCCATCCAACAGTCTTCTATGTTTAGAGGATTGTTATTTGAGTCATATATTTCGTAAGTCTTTCTAATCAATGTTCCTTCTGTATTCCAATAGTATTCGGAACGTTCAAATGCAACTTCCGCACAAGCAGAGTTATAGGTATTGTATTGTCTAATAAAAAGAATCAAACGTCCTTCTTTATCGTAAAGTCTTTCGTATATGAAATCCCACGCTTTATTTTGATTATAGATATATTCTTTGCAATAAAGAAAAGGTGTTTCTCCTTTGTTGTCAACTATTTCAAATCGTTTTTTTACATCTTCAAGATTATTTAGTTGTTTTTGATATTCTACTATCTCTTCGCTATCTTTATATATAACATAATTATAGGTCAAACTATCATTATCAATAAGATAGATAGCATATTCTAATAAGTCTTCTATGTGTAAAACGACTTCTCTTGCCTGATCTGATTCATCTTGAAGAATTTGTTCTTCATCAGATGGTTCATATTCTTCTGTATCGTCTTCATAGAACACTTCTGTATTATAGTCTAAATAATTGACTGTATCTATATCTTGTGCTTTTATACTTTGTTGATAAAAGCACAAGATTACAAAGATATATATATACTTACAAAACTTCATATAAAGTTTTTTTAATAAATGTCTTCACTAAACATTGGATCCCAAGGTGGAAGAACGATAGGTTTTTGATCTAAATATTTTAAAATATTTTCTGGTACGTATTTCTTATCTACAACCACTCTAAACATATATTCCTCAAACCATTCATCTGTCATTATTAGATGTCCTTGCCAACCATGAGATGCTCCCCAACTATTTTCTACAAGCCATTTCTTTGGATTACCATTTTCATCTAAATCAACAGCACATAAAGTCATAGCATGAGAAGATCCACTTGCAAATGTTTGGATTCTTTCTTTTTTATTCATTCCAAACTCTGTTCCCATCAATGAACCATAGTCAAATGTATTTACATCTAACAATCCTTTTTCAGAATAAAGGAACTTACCCACATCACAAGAGAAATACATCATTGTTGAATCTTTAATTGAAGCTATTGCTACTTTCTTTATATCTTCAATTGGCAAATTGATGTACTTCCAATTTGCTCCATCCATAACGTGTCTGTCGTTTTCTATCTCATAAACTTTGTAGTAATCCCTTGAAGGATCATTCATCAACATCACGTATGTGTTTTTTAAATCTTTTCCTACATATTTTTCATAGAAAGATTTAGGAGTGTATTTTTCTGTTGATATTTCTTTTCCATTCACATCACGCAATGTATAAGTAAATTCTTGAACAGGCTCACCATAAGCATAAACTAACATTTTATAGATTTGAGAAAGCATTTCTATCTTTCTGTTTTCTAATTTTTCTGCTTTGATTTTTTTGTCAGTTTGCTTCATTTGTCTTAACTCCAACGCATATTCTTTTAATTTTAGAATGATTAACTCATCTATTTTACGAGTATTGTTTGAGTTATAAGTTTCTGGCTGAACTGTTGAAGGAACTAAACCATATTTTGTTACCAAATCTGAAATTCCTGTAAATTGTCCACCATCCGAAAGTGGATTTTTCAACAACCATTCATTATGTTTACTATCCAATGGCTCATCAATATGCTTTATAATCAAAGAAAGAAATAAATTACTCTTTTCTAATTGATCATAAAAGAACAGATAATTTTGACTAAACTCAAATGCTCCAAGATTGTACTTCGCAATCATTGCACTTCTCATCACATTGAAACCTGTAAACATCCAACAACGACCAGAAGATTTTTGATCAGAAATACCCTTACTCATAACTCTATGAGAGAAATGTGTATCATATTTATTAAGGTTATCTAAATTTAAAACCAACTTTTGAATGCTGTTGTTTGCTACTGCATTTCTTATCGCCTTATTCTCTGTTGTTTGTTTATAAGATGCTCTTATTTTATTTAATGCTTCTTCGTTTAAGCCGCCTTCTTGAGCAAGAGCGACAAAACTACTACAAGTTAAAGCCAATATTAATACAAATATTCTTTTCATGTTAACTATTTTTTTATTTATCTAAAACGTCCCCTATTGTATTATCATACATTTGTTTATACTTACTGATTTTTCCAAAGACTTCCTCATCTACAATGATTTCTTCATCGTCTCTTACATTACCTACTGCACAGCAATTAACACCTGCAATATTTAACATATCAAAGAACTCATTTTCTTTACCTTGGCAAACAGTTACTATCGCTCTTCCTTGACTTTCTCCAAATAGGAATGAATCCAATCTCACTTCACCAGCAGAATAAATTTCAAATCCCATATTTCTTATCATTGCACTTTCCAAAACTGCAATAAATAGACCTCCTTCACTAATATCATGAGCAGACTCTATCACACCTTGATTAATTAAATCACTAAGTGTGCGTTGCATATTAGCTTCTTTTTCCAAATTAAAGTAAGGAGCAGGAGATAATTTCACTCCTTTATAAGAATATAAGTACTCTGAACAATTAATATCATCTACAATTTCTCCTAACATATAGATTGTTGCACCTTTTGTTTTGAAATCCATAGTCATTTGCTTAGATTTATCAACCGTCCCAACCATTCCTATAACTGGTGATGGATAAACAGCTTCTGTCTTTCCATTCATGACAGCTTGGTTATAGAAACTAACATTTCCTCCTGTAACAGGTGTATTAAATTTACGACAAGCTGTACTCATTCCTTCTATTGCCTTAACAAATTGCCAATAAGTATTTTCATTATATGGATTTCCAAAATTCAAACAATTTGTTACAGCTAAAGGATCTCCACCTGAACAAACAATATTTCTTGCAGCCTCAGAAACTGCTATTTGAGTTCCAACAAATGGATCAGAATATACATAACGAGAATTACAATCACAAGTCATTGCAATCGCATTATCAGTTCCCTTTAAATTAGCAATACCTGCATCAGAAGGCTTATTTGTTGACATATTTTTTGTTCCAACCATCGTATCATATTGTTCATAAACCCAACGTTTTGAAGCAATATTAGGGTGAGAAGTCAAATATTCTGCAATCTTTTTAGCCTCTTTAATATCTGGTTCTGTTACACTATCTTTATTAAATTCAAACGTTTTCTTGAAGTAATCTGGTTCAGCATATTTTCTATCGTAGACAGGTGCGCCACCTCCTAACACCAAAGATGCAGCAGGCACTTGTGCAACTAAATTACCTTTATGATAGAAATAAAGCATATCTTCATCTATCACTTCTCCAATTTTTGCACAATTCAAGTCCCATTTTGCAAATATTTTTTCTACAACTTCTTCTTTACCTTTCTCAACACAAACCAACATTCTTTCTTGGCTTTCAGAAAGAAGTATCTCCCAAGCCTCCATATTTTGCTGTCTCAAAGGAACTTTATCTAAATCAATTTTCATTCCAGAAGAACCCTTTTCACTCATCTCAGAAGTAGAACAAATTATTCCAGCAGCACCCATATCTTGCATACCTACAATAGCTCCACTCTTACCTAATTCCAAAGTTGCTTCCAATAAAAGTTTTTCTTGGAAAGGATCTCCAACTTGAATAGAAGGAATATCATCAGCAGTGTTCTCTGTAACGTCAGCAGATGCAAAAGTAGCACCATGAATGCCATCTTTACCAGTTGCAGAGCCTACAATATAAATAGGATTACCTTTTCCTTTTGCTACAGCCTTGATTAATTCTTCTTTTTTCATAACTCCAACGCTCATTGCGTTGACCAAAGGATTGTTTTCAAAACTATCGTTAAAGAAAACTTCACCGCCTAACACAGGAACACCAAACGCATTACCATAATGAGATATTCCCTTTGTTACTCCACGCAATAACCATTGTGTATGAGGATTATTCAAATTACCAAATCGTAAAGAATTTAATTGAGCAATAGGTCTTGCACCCATTGTAAAAATATCTCTATTAATTCCACCAACACCCGTTGCCGCACCTTGGAAAGGTTCAACTGCACAAGGGTGATTATGTGATTCTATCTTGAAAACACAAGCAATTCCACCGCCAACATCAACCATACCAGCATTTTCTTCCCCAGGAGCAACTAAAAGCTGTTTTCCTTCTCTCGGCAAGGTTTTCAAATACTTGATAGAGTTCTTATATGAGGCGTGTTCACTCCACATAACAGAGTAAATACTCAATTCAACATAGTTAGGACAACGTCCTCCTAAATATTCCTTTATCTTATCAAACTCCTCAGGCAATAAGCCTAATTCTTTTGCAGTTTCAACTGTTGCGATTTGATTATTTTCCATAAATTCAAAAAATTTTATCTTGCAAAGGTAATATTTTATTTTGAATTTTACGTTTTTATAACTAATTTTGTGATTCAAAAAACACAAAAATTTATAATAAATATGAATTTTACAACACAGATACCTATTTCAAAACACGAAAACAACATCTCTCACAAAGATAAAATAATGCTATTAGGCTCTTGTTTTACCGAAAATATTGGGAACAAGTTATCTATAAATGGATTTGAAACAATGATAAACCCATTTGGCATTTTATACAATCCTTTCTCAATTTGCAATAGTTTAGATAGAATAATCAACTTAAAATTCTTGCTTTCAGAGGATTTAGTCCAAGTAAACGAATTTTGGTATTCTTATGAACATCATGGAATTTTTAGAAATGAAAATAGCGATAACCTATTGCAAACTATAAATTTAGGCATATCAGAAGCAAACTCTTTTTTAAAACAAACAAATTGGCTAATTATTACATTAGGAACTGCTTGGATATTCTTTTTAAAAGAAAACAATAAAATATTAGGCAATTGCCACAAATTAAATTCTCAACTTATAGACAGAAGACTTTTAACCATAAATGAAATTACAGAGAATATCAACCTAACTATCAACAATATAAGAAAAATAAATCCAGATATTAAAATAATTCTTACAGTTTCACCCATAAGGCATTGGAAACAAGGATTTAGAGAAAATCTAATAAGTAAAAGCACACTACATTTAGCAACAGACCAAATATGCAAATCCATAAACAATTGTTCTTACTTTCCTGCATACGAGATTGTTATGGACGAGCTAAGAGATTATAGATTTTATCAAGCAGATATGCTTCACCCCTCAGAAGTTGCTGTTGATTACATTTGGGAAAAATTCTCAAATCACTTATTTTCAGACAATACAATACAACTATGCAAAGACTATTTTAAACTTCATTCAATGAAACAACACAGAGCTTTCAACCCTGAAAGCCAAGGATATAAACAACATTTAATAAAAATAGAAAAATTAGAAATAGAATTATATGAAAAACGAAACAAACTTATTTAAAATAGAAGCCTGTATCGGAACCTTACAATCAGGCTTAGAAGCCGAAAAAGGAGGAGCAAATAGAGTAGAATTATGCGACAATCTTGCCGAAGGAGGCACAACACCCTCAGCAGCATTGATTCAAATAACAAAAGAAAAATTAGAAATTCCCTCTGCTGTTATGATTAGACCAAGACATGGAGATTTTCTTTACTCAGATTTAGAGTTTGAAATAATGAAAAAAGACATAGAATTTTGCAAAAACGTTGGCGTTGAAGCAGTTGTTTTCGGATTACTAACCCCTGATGGACAAATAGACTGCGAAAGAACAAAGCGTTTAGTGGAAAGTGCTGGGAATATGCAAGTTTGCTTTCATAGAGCAGTAGATTTAAGTAGAGATTACTTTGAAGCAATTGAACAAATAATCAATTGTGGTTGCACAAGAATACTTACCTCAGGCGGAGCAAACAAAGCAGTTGAGGGATTTGAAAACATAAGAAAAGCACAAGAACTTTACGGCAACAAAATAGACATCATGGTTGGCAGTGGAATAAATGCCGAAAATGTTTCTAAATTTCATAGCATTGGAATAAGAAACTTTCATCTTTCTGGCAAAGTTCAAATCGATAGTCTTATGACTTACAGAAAAGAAGGAGTGTCAATGGGAGCTATTTCAGCCGAAGAAGAATACAAAATCACACAAACGGATTACAGAAAAATAGAAGAAGTAAAAAAAGTCTTAGAAACTAAGTTCTAAACTTTAAACTACTAATTATCAACTACAAGAATTTTTTCTTGTATTACACCCTTATCTGTATGAACCTTGATTATGTAATTACCTGCATTCAAGTGTTTTAAATCTAACACTATCTCTTTTTCAAAAAATTCTTCTCGTCTTTGCAATCTTCCTAACACATCAAACAACTCTACAATTTTGATTTGACAATTACTCTTTATAAACACTTCATCTTTTGCAGGATTAGGATAAATATCACATTTATTTTCTAATCCTGCTGTTTCATTTATACCATTAAATGAATTATTAAGAACTATTATTGGTCGAAAATTAAGAGTTGTTCCTTGTACAAAATTATAAATAGAATCCTCGCTAAAACGTTTCCATTGTCCATTCTTTTTCAACCAAGGAGTATTAGAACTTTGAGGTCCTATTAAAGTATCTTTCATTAAAGTATCATTAATACTAAAATTTGCATTATATTCTATATTAGAAGTTGCATTACCAACAGTAGAGCCATAACGCATTCCTGTATCAGCAGGATTAACAAAAAGTTCTCCTACAATAATAAAGTCATTCATTGTAATAGCATCAGGAAACATATAAAAACCGAGAGTTTGCCAAGTTATTGAATCAGGTTGCATATTAGAAGGATAAACGTATGTAGCAGATAATTTTTCAAAATTATCTTTCTCAGATGTAATATAAAATTGTGGACCCAAACCATAAATCTGTCCCCTTGCTTGTGCCGCAACACCAATTACAGTAACCATCGTATCAAAATGAAAATGCTGTCCGAAAGCCTCAGGCGTATAGGAATTACGTCCAAACCATGTCCCACCAAATGAAAGCGTTGTATAATTAAAAATACAACCCCATGTAGAATCATAATATGGAATAGGTGGATAAACACTTCTTCTTGCCTGACAATGATACTCTTCCATTGTCCCATCACCAAGAAGCACACCAGGAACAAAAACTCTACAATCCCATGCAGCAGAATCTGCTTTAAAATCATTATTACGATAAATCAAAACCGTATCATACTGAGTAACCAATAGAGTATCTTCGCTCAATCGAGAAATAATTAAAGGTGTTTGTGCAAATTGAGCATAAATACAACTACTTACAGCAACAAATAAAATAAATAAAGCTATCTTTTTCATATTTAACACCCTCCTATTTATATATATTCTCCAAATTTAAGTTCTCGCAATTACCAACATAATATCCTGGCGTATATTCAGGTATAATAAAACTTCCAGAAGACACATTTTTCAAATAAGAAGTCTCTATCCGTTCAGTATCGTGTTTATTTATATTTATTGGAAATGGTTTATTAGTTATAGTAGTATTAACATTTTCATGACAATCAGATTCAGTTCCTCTAACAAATTGAAAAGTTGCATAAGCATCTTCCCATGTTCCGTTTTTATATTCGCCTACCAATCTGAACGCATCATACTTCATCTTTACTATTCCATTAAACGAACCTATATCCGACCACATATAACCATTCCCATGATGAACATATGTATCTATCGGCAGATATTCTATTGTATTATAACTACTTGGTGGTGTGGTTTTATGAAAATAATTATGTATTGTAGATTCTATATTTATATCATATACCCCTCCTCTATCATTCTTATCCCTTGTCAATACCATTAAACGTTCATTATGATGAGAATATGCCATATCTATTATATCTTTTGATGCTATACCTCTGTATATTTCTGAAGACAAAATATTTACAAATTTTGCATCATTATAATTCTCGTTAAACTTCACTCTATTTACAATAACAGAATGCAATCTACCTGAATACATACTGAATGTTAATGCAAAATTATCACTTTCCAAGTGTTTTATTTTTACATCATATATCCCTTTTGCTATATTAGTATCAAAATATGTATTTGTCAGATTGTCATAATATTTTACCTCCATAATATTTTTAACTATTTGCATATCAGGTGTCGTAAACTTTCTGTAAGCAAGTAATTTTGATGTTCTAACAGCATTAGGTGTATAATAATTATTTGCAGTATCGAATATCAATGACACTAATTCAGCACTACCTTGCGATACACTTATATCTTGAAATTTTTCAAATAATGTATCCTTATCTGTTTGAAAAATTCTAACTTGATCTAATGTTACATCATGCAAAAGTACACAATCAAAGTATTTATCCGGTGGATATACCCACATTGGTGAAGAGCCTGGTGATAGCGATGGCAAAGCATATGGCTCATATTCTTTTTTTATGGTACCCATTGCAAATACACTCGTTGAATTTAAATTATTTGCATCTGGAAATGTTATTATTTTATTTATTGTATATCCTATTGGTATGTATTTTACATTATCTACTCCCGTAACAAACAAATCATTCAATGGCACACTTGCTATATAGCCCTGTCTGTTTATTGTATTGAAATAACCACAAAAATAAACGGTATCTTTATAATAATTTATGTCTGTTATTCTTATTGAATCGGGCATCGTTATAAACAAATATTTTGTACAATCGTCCGAAACAAAATCGTCTTCTTGAGTAAGCACTATTTTTGATATTATTTTTCCATCAGATTTTTGATAATCTGTTTTTCCCACTGTCCTATAAACAGGTGATTTGTAAAAAATAGTATCAAAATCACATATTATTGTCTTTTGTGTATGAGGAACTATGGTATCTGAATGAGATAAAAAATTTATTGGCGAAGCACTCGCTGAAAGTTGCCCACATCGAAAAGGAGCTTGCGAATATAATGATTCAACAAAAAATATCGCCAAAAATAAAACAAAGAAAAATCGACGATTCATAAGACTCTTTTTTAAATTGCGAGGCAAATATACCCAAAAAAAATGAATCGCCAAAATTTTTCAAAGAAAAATCAAAAAAAATCAAAGAAAAAAAGGATTTTTTCAATGAAAAAATCCTTTTTTTCTTTGATTTTTTAAACTATATCTTTATTATCTATTTACAGATATTTTCTTTGATGTGATACCTGAGTTAGATATTATCTTAACAAAGTAAGCTCCGTTGCTAAGGTTTGAAGTATTTATTTCAAATTTATTGTTTCCTGTTGCCAATGAAACTTCTCCTAATGAAATCACTTCTCTTCCTAACATATCTACAACAGAAATATTAGCGTGAGTTGATTCTAACATAGAGATTTCAAGATTTAACATATCATTAACAGGGTTTGGATAAGCCAATGTTTGAAGTATTGCTCCTTCTGCTTGTTCTAATCCTACTAATGAAAGTATCTTAATATCAACTGCTTTGTAATCATCATAAGAAGAACCTGTTCCGTTTACTAATCTTGTTTCTGAACCATCGTAGATTTTGTATGTTGTACCACCATCTCCATATGAGTCAAATATTTCAAATACATAGCAACCAGTTTCAGTTAATGGAACTTCTACTGTATCTCTTACAACTACTTGTTGCGGATAGTAATCTGCTTCTTCTAATACATTACCATTTCCATCAGAAAGTTTCCAACTGCATTCGTAAGCATATTGGTCTGTTTTTATGATAATTTTAAGTTTATCTCCGTTTCCTTCTTTTGGAGCGTCTTTCTTAATTGTTGCAGTCTTTTGTGCATCTTCAATAGGTGTACCATTTATTGAAACAACTTTTGCAAATACGTTTGTATTTTGACCAACATTTACTGCTACATCAGGTAATTCAACGAATACTTCTTGATCTGATGTAATGCTTCCTGTCCAATCAAAAGTTTGTTCTGCTGTTACTGCTGATCCGTAAGCAATTTGCATATTTGTTATTGTACTTGCTCCATAGTTGTAAACTTTTAAAGCAAGAGAAGCTAAATCGTTACAACCGTTTTGACCTTGTGCAGACATTGTTGTTGACATAGCTGCAAGTTCTGGAAGATTTGTAACTGTAGGTTTGCATTCTGAACCTGTATAGATTTCTTGTTGATCTCTTGCAACAAAGACTACTAATTTTAAATGTCCAAGTTTTACTAATTCATTGCTGATTGAGCCAGGAATATTGTAAGTATATGTTCTTTGAATCAAAGTTCCAGCAGGAATAACATTTGATCCTTCTGGTGCAGTGATGTCATCACCCCATTGACCTGTTAACATATCTCTCAACATATTCATGTGAATATATTGACCATCAGCTGTAACTTGTGAAGGGTTTGCACTTGCTCCTGATTGTGGTCCAATAATTGAGTCTTGTAATAAAACAACGTTTAATTTGTTTGAAGCAGTTGCTGCATCTGCTGTGTAATATGCCTCAACGTTTACTGTCATAACTCTTGTTGTTGCATCAATGCTTGCTTGTGCTGCAACGTTTACGAAAGATGCTTCTGCAAGAATTTGATTTCCACGAGATACAAATTCTCCTCTATTTAATATTGTTGCACCTCCTGAAAATGAGTGTCTATTTACTGTTCCAGCAGGGAATCCTTGCAATCCTGTTTGATTCATTATTGCTGTTCCCCATTGAGTTTGGTACATTGCTGCATAACTTCCTGTATGTATGTTTATACCGAATACTCTTCCTGGATTGTCTTCTTCGTATTCTTTTACGATTCTGTGTCCGTCTGGACAATATCCACAATTTATACCTGTGAATTCTTCAAGAATAACATTTTTGTTAGCGGCTTCTGTTGATACAAACTGAGGAGTTTGTGCAGATACTGCAAAAGCTGCAAATAATCCTAAAAATGATAATACAATTTTCTTCATACTCTAAATTATTTAATGGTTTTAGATTGCGAAAATACGCTTTTTTAATGAATTGACAAATTTTCAGTAAAAAAATATAAAATAAACATTAGTTATTTTTTATTTGCAAGTCTTAATGCTTTTTTATGTATCTTTGCAATCAAATGTTAGCAGATATGATTTCTACATATAAACAAGGAAATATTTTAAAGCGAATTAATTCACCAAGTGATTTAAAATCACTAAGTAAGGAAGAACTTTCAATTCTTGCAAAACAAGTAAGAGAGTATATATTGGAAGTGTTGAGTGAAAATCCTGGGCATTTGGCTTCAAGTCTTGGTGCTGTGGAACTAACAATTGCTTTACACAAAGTTTTTAATGCTCCCGAAGATCCTATTGTATGGGACGTAGGTCATCAAGCATACGTGCATAAGGTATTAACGGGTAGAAAAGATGAGTTTGTTAATATTAGAAAGTTTGGAGGATTGAGTGGTTTCCCTAAAAGAAGTGAAAGTAAGTATGATTCTTTTGGTGTGGGACATGCCTCTACTTCTATTTCTGCTGCTTTGGCAATGGCTATTGCAGATAAATTGCAAGAAAAAGATAATCATCATATTGCAGTTATTGGAGATGGTTCAATGACTGGTGGAATGGCATTTGAGGCTTTGAATCATGCTGGCTCTACTGATGCTAACTTGCTTGTAATTCTTAACGATAATGGAATTTCTATTGATAAGCGTGTTGGTGCTATGAGTCAATATTTGACAATGATAACATCTTCTGCTACTTATAATAGGGTTAAAAATAAGGTATGGAATCTTATGGGAGGTAACACTTCTAATAATAAGCCAAAAAGCTTTTTTAAGAAAGTGTCTTTCTCTGTTAAGTCTATGTTTTCTGGAAAGAGTAATTTTTTTGAAGCTCTTAACATAAGATATTTTGGACCTGTTGATGGTCATGATTTGAATAGCCTTATTAAGACATTAGAGGATTTAAAAAATATAAAAGGTCCTAAATTATTACACATAATTACTAAAAAGGGAAAGGGACTTCCTATTGCCGAAAGTAATCCTACTACTTATCATGCACCTGGAATATTTAATCCTTTAACAGGAGAAATACCCGAAAAGAAAACTTCTGATGAGATTCTTAAATTTCAAGATGTGTTTGGTGAGACTTTGGTTGAACTTGCAAAAGAAAACAAGAAAATTGTCGGCATTACGCCTGCTATGCTCAGTGGTTGTTCAATGAATAAATTGCAAGAAGTTTTCCCTGAACGTACTTTTGACGTGGGAATTGCAGAAGAGCATGCTGTTACTTTGAGTGCTGGTTTTGCTTGTCAAGGATTGATTCCTGTTTGTAATATATATTCTTCTTTTATGCAAAGAGCATACGATCAATTGATTCATGATATTGCTTTACAGGGACTTGGGGTTGTAATATGTCTTGATAGAGCTGGTTTGGTTGGTGAAGACGGCGCTACTCATCATGGAGCTTTTGACTTGGCTTACTTAAATTGTGTGCCAAATATAATAGTGGCTGCTCCAAGTGATGAGAATGATTTGAGAAATATGCTTTATACTGCTGTAAATCAAAAATCACCTTTTGTTATTCGTTATCCAAGAGGTAAGGGATATTTAAAAGATTGGCATAACGATATGAAAAATATCGAAATTGGTAAAGGCGTCAAAGTGAAAGACGGAAAGGAAGTTGCTATTCTATGTATCGGAAATACAATCCACATAGCAAAACAAGTTGCAAAAGAACTTGCAGAAAAGAATTTAGATATTGCTTTATTTGACTTTAAGTTTTTGAAACCTCTTGACAAGGTGTTAGCTAAACAAGCCTTAGAATCATACGATTATATCATAACTATGGAAGATGGAACCATAAACGGAGGGTTCGGAAGCAGTATTATAGAATTTGCTGTTAGCAATAATTTACACAAAACGATAGAAAGAATAGGAATACCTGACGAATTTATTGAGCAAGGTAGTGTAAAAGAACTACAAAAACTTTGTAAAATAGATTGCGAAAGCGTTAAGGAAAGAATTTTAAAGTTTAAAAATCTTTAATAGATTAGTATTTCTCCTATTATTTTGTTGTTTATAGATATTTTATAACTTCCTGAGGGTATGTTTCCTATTGTATAGGACATATTCTTAGGACATTTGCAATCAGTGTTTGTTTCTGTTTGCTCTGTTATTTGTATTATGTTATTTTTTATTGTTGCGGAAATTTTTACTTCTCCTTTACAAGGGTAAAAATTGTTGATTTTATTTATTGTCAACACAGATGTTGAGCTATGATAGCTAAACGCAGCGTCCTTTTCTGTTATTTTCCCATTTTCATTTGGTATACATTCTTCTATGTAATTGATTGTTGTGCTTAGCTTAGATTTTTCATTGTTACATGAGGATATGAAAATTAGCATAAATAAGAATAGTGTAAGAATATTTGTTTTCTTCATGTTCTACTTTTGTAATATTACTTTTAATGTTTGTACTCCTTCGTTGGTTGTTACTCTTAAATTATATGTACCTGATGGAATAACTGATATATCTATTATTGATTGATTTTCAAATGAAATTATTAATTGTCCTGCTGTATTTAGCACTTCTATTTGTTTTGCTTTTTTACTTAAATAAACTACTCCTCTTGTTGGATTAGGGTAACAGGTTAATTGTTCTATTGGAGTTATGTTTTCAATAAGTGAAAATTTAGCTGTGTAGTTTTGTTCTTTTTCTGTTAGTATTACTTTTCTTGGATTTTCTTTTTCTCCATCTGTCCATTCAATAAATTGATAGCCATTGAATGGTTCTGCTTTTATGGTAACTTCTGTATTTGGTTCATATAGTCCGCTTCCAGAAACATTTCCCATTGTTTTATCTTCGGCTGTTACTTCAATAGTGTATTTTTCTATTTCAACTTTTGCATAAGAGATAGTATCTTCCTTTGTTATTACTTGATTTTCTTTTACTGAAACTTCTTTCTGTATTGTCTCTTTTTCTTTTATTGGTGTAATTTCTTTTTGTTCTGTATTTACTCTTTGTGGTATTTCTATCTCTTTTGGCTTTTCTATTTGATAGATTGGTATTTTTACTTCTGGAATTTTTATATTATCCGCAATTAAAGGTAATAATACTTGATTATTTGTTGTAATAGAATCGGTTAATTCTGCATCTATTATTATTTCACTGATTTTCTTTTCTAAGTTCAAAGAAAGTAAAAAACTATCTTTTTCTACTGGTACTGTGATAACTATATCTTTTGGCAAATTTTTCCAAGTGTTATCGTAAATTTTTATTGGTTTTGTGTCTTTAAATGATAGTTGTTTTAATTTTTTGCAATTGTTAAATGCATAGTCAGATATTATTTCAAGGTTTGTGTTGAATAGTACAGATTTCAAATTAACACATTGTTCAAAGGCTCCTAATCCTATTGTGTTTAGATATGGAGGAAATTCTATTGAGCTTAAACTTGAACATTTATAAAACGCATAATTGCCTATTGATTTTATATTCTCGCCAAAAGTAACTTTTTCTAATTTTGAACAAGTGTAAAATGTGTAATTTCTAATAGTATCTAAATTGCAAAGTTCTACTTGTTTTAAACTTGAACATTCTGTAAATGCAAATTCTCCTATTTCTTTTACTTTTGATAAGTCTATCTGTTTTAAATTTCTACATCTTTCAAAGGCATATTTCCCTATGGTCGTTACAGATGCTATATCTATTGATTTAAGATTTGAACAATTTTGGAAAGTATATCTGCCTATTGTATTTACTGCCGATGGAATATTTATTTGTTCTAAACTTACACAATTAGCAAAGGCTGCATTACCTATTGAGGTAACTGAGGTAGGAATATTTATGTTTTTTAAGTTTTTGCAATATTCAAAAGCGTTGTTATCTATTAATTCTATTGTGTGTGGTAATATTACTGTTGTTAAATTATAACAATATTTAAAGACTGAATTGTTTATTGTAGTTATTGAGTAAGGAATGTCTATTGAGGTTAGTGCTATACATGAGGCAAAGGACAATGCTCCTAAAAATTCAAGCGATGTTGGTAATGTTATTTTTTCAAGTTTGGTACAAGAAAAAAAGGCTTTGTCTTCTATTGATTTTAGATTTAATGGAAGTGATATATTATCTAAATTTCTACAAAATGCAAATGCAGATTCTCCTATGGTCTCTACTTTGTTTGGTATTTGTATGTTTCTAAGTTTTTCGCAAGAATAAAATGCGTATGATTCTATCTTGTTTAAATTATCTGGAAGTAATATTTGTTCTAATGAAATACAGTTTGAAAATGCATGCTTTGATATTTCTATTATGGAATTAGGTAAATTGATTTTTTGTAATTTTCTACAAGATAAAAATGCAGAGACTCCTATTTTTTGTAACTTAGTTCCAATTTTTACTTCTCTTAAATTAGAGCAACCTTTAAAGGCTTCATTACCTATTATTGTTATAGAATCAGATATTGTTACTGATTTTAAATTCATACAATTACTGAAAGCATTATTTTCTATTGCTTTTACTACATAATGAACTCCATTATATTCTACAATATTTGGTATTATCAATTCTCCTGCGGGTTTTTCATAGCCTATATACGAAGCTCCTATTGTATTGCTTACTGGTGCTGTTACAATAACAGTTGTTGTTTGTTCATCAATATTATAATATAATACTTGACCTGTTGGAGATGTCCTACTAAAATCAAATGCTATTGTTCTAATACATATAAGTAAAAAAAGGATTGTTATAATTATTCTCTTCACTATTTATTTATTTTGAGGGGGATAATCTATTGAATAATGCAAACCTACACTCTCTTTTCGGCTTTCCGCCATTTTAATAATTAAATAACTGTTTGCAATTAAATTTCTTAATTCACATAATTGTGGCGTTAATACTGATTTATTGTACAACTCTTCTGTTTCTTCATAAATCAGTTTCATTCTCTTGAATGCTTTCCTTAGTCTTAAATCACTCCTAACTATGCCTACATAATTGGTCATTATCTGTTGCACTTCTTTGACCGATTGTGTTATTAGGCTTAATTCTTCATTCAAAACCATACCTTCTGCATTCCAATCTGGAACTTTATCACAAAAGTCTGTTGAAGATATTTTTTTTATTGAGTCTACGTATGCTCTATGTGAATAAACTAATGATTCTAATAAAGAGTTTGAAGCTAAACGATTTGCTCCATGAAGTCCTGTGCACGAACATTCTCCTGAAGCATATAGATTAATAATACTTGTTCTTGAATATTGATCTACTTCTATTCCTCCACAACAATAATGTGCAGCTGGAATTATAGGTATCATTTCCTGTGTTATGTTTATTCCTATTTCTAAGCATTTCGCATAAATATTAGGGAAATGACGCATTATTTCTTCTTTGCTAATGCCTCTACAATCTAAGTATTCATGTTCATCTCCTCGTTTTGTCATTTCTGCGTTTACAGCACGAGCTACAATGTCTCTTGGAGCTAATGATCCTCTCTTATCATATTTTTCCATAAAAGACTCTCCTGCCATATTTTTTAATATTCCCCCCGCTCCTCTCATTGCTTCTGTAATAAGAAAAGAGGGTTTTTCTCTTGGATTAAATAACGAAGTAGGATGAAATTGTATAAATTCCATGTGTCTGAGCTTACCCTTTGCTCTGTGAACCATTGCTTGTCCATCTCCAGTTGCAATCAACGGACTTGTCGTTGTTGAATATACATTGCCATTGCCACCTGTACACAACATTGTTACTTTTGAAAGATATGTGTCTATTGTATTTGTTTTTTTATCTAAAACATAGGCGCCATAACATCTAATATCTTCTCGTCTTTTATTCACTTCCTGACCTAAATGGTGTTGAGTGATAATATCTATTGTGTATTGATTTTCTTTTATTATTACATTTGGGTGTGAACGAACTTTTTCTAATAAGGCTCTTTCTATTTCAAAACCTGTATTATCTCTATGATGTAATATTCTGTACTCAGAATGTCCGCCTTCTTTTGCTAAATCGTAAACACCTGTCTGTTTTTTATCAAAATTTGTTCCCCAATCTATAAGTTCTTTTATCCTATCGGTAGATTCTGTTATTGTTATTTTTACACTTTCAAAATCACATAAACCTGCCCCTGCAATTAATGTATCATTTATATGTTTTTCGTATGAGTCATTATCATACATTACAGCAGCAATGCCTCCTTGTGCATATTTTGTTGAACACTCGGAAGCATCTGATTTTGTTAGAATGCAAACTTTCCCGTACTCTGCAACTTTTAATGCATAACTCAAGCCTGCTATTCCTGATCCTATTACCAAAAAATCTACCTTAAATCTCATAGATTGTTATTTTAAAGCTTCTGCACCACTACATATTTCTATGATTTCATTTGTAATTGAAGCTTGTCGTGCTTTATTATAAGTAAGTTTAAGTTCTTTTAATAAGTTTGTTGCATTATCTGTTGCTTTATGCATAGATGTCATTCTCGCCCCATGTTCTGATGCAAATGAATCTAAAAAACATTTAAACAACTGTGTCTTTAATGATTGTGGAATTATAGAGTTTATGATTTCAACTTTAGATGGTTCAAAGATATAATCGTTATTTACATTTGACTCTTCTTGTTCAAATGAAATTGGAAGGAATGTCTCATAAGTTAATATCTGTGTAGAAGCGTTTTTAAATTGATTATATATTATTTCTATCTTATCATATTTTTGATTTAAGAATTCTTTTATCAATAAATCACTTTCTTTAGCCACCATTTCAAACGACAAATTATCCCAAATTTCATCGTTCTCTCCTACATAGTTTACGCTATTTTGTTTCTTAAAAAAGTCAGTGCCTTTCTTTCCAAAAGTTTTTACATCTATTCTTATATCGGCATTATTTGCTTTATAATACTCTATTCTTTGATTGGTTGCTTTTATTACATTTGAATTAAACGTTGAACACAATCCTTTGTTACTTGTCAATACTAAAAGTAATACATTACTTACAATTTTTGTTTGTCTTGCAAGAGGTAATTCATCTTTTTCACTCCCACAAAGATTCTGTATTATTTCAGTCATCTTTGCTGAATATGGTCGCAACTTCAAAATTGCATTCTGAGATTTACGCAATTTTGAAGCTGACACCATTTTCATTGCACTCGTTATCTGTTGTGTTGAACTTACAGAAGCTATTCTTGTTCTAATTTCTTTAAGATTAGCCATAAATAACTATGCTTTATATTTTCTACTTATTTCTTTTGCCACATCTTCCAGTTTGCTCATGATTTGGTCATCAATCTTTCCACTTCCAAGTGAGAGTAACAACTCTTTTTCATTAGTTTCAAGATGGAATATAAATTCTTCTTCAAAGTTTTTAACTTTATTTATAGGCACATCTCTCAACCAACCATTAGTTCCACAAGCAATAATTGCCACTTGATGCTCTACTCTCATTGGAGAATATTGCGCTTGTTTCAATATTTCAACATTTCGCTTACCTTTCTCCAAAACAAACTTAGTTGCTGCATCAAGATCAGAACCAAATTTAGAAAATGCTTCCAATTCTCTGTATTGAGCTTGGTCTAATTTCAATGTACCAGAAACTTTCTTCATCGATTTTATTTGAGCTTTACCTCCAACACGAGAAACAGATATACCAACATTAATAGCTGGTCTTATACCTGCATTAAACAAGTTTGTTTCAAGAAATATTTGACCATCAGTTATGGAAATCACATTTGTTGGAATATATGCAGAAACGTCACCAGCCTGAGTTTCTATAATAGGAAGAGCTGTCAAAGAACCTCCTCCCTTTACAAGATGTTTAATACTATCTGGCAAATCATTCATATTCTTAGCAACATTATCCTCGTTGATAATTTTTCCAGCTCTTTCCAATAATCTTGAATGCAAATAGAACACATCTCCTGGATAAGCTTCACGTCCTGGTGGACGTCTTAATAACAAAGAAACTTCACGATAAGCAACAGCTTGTTTACTCAAATCATCATAAACAACTAACGCTGCACGTCCAGTATCTCTAAAATATTCTCCAATAGCAGCACCTGCAAATGGAGCATAGAATTGCATTGCTGCAGAATCTGATGCTGTCGCTGCTAAAACAATAGTGTAATCCATTGCACCTTTCTCTGTCAAAGTTCTAACTATATTTGCGACAGTAGAACCTTTTTGACCACAAGCCACATAAATACAATAGACAGGTTCTCCTTTATCAAAAAATTCCTTTTGATTTAAGATTGTGTCTATTGCTATAGCTGTTTTACCTGTTTGTCTATCTCCAATTATTAACTCTCTTTGACCTCTTCCAATAGGAATCATTGAGTCAACCGCTTTCAAACCAGTCTGCAAAGGTTCCTCTACTGGTTGTCTAAAAATAACACCTGGAGCTTTTCTTTCAAGAGGCATTTCAAATAATTCACCCGCAATAGCACCTTTACCATCTATCGGTTCTCCTATAGTATTGATAACTCTACCTAATAATCCTTCTCCAACCTTTATAGATGCTATTCTTTTTGTTCTTTTAACTGTATCACCTTCATTTATAGATTCTGATTCACCCAAAATCACAACACCCACATTATCCTCTTCCAAGTTTTGAACTATCGCTTGAACTCCATTATCAAATTCTACTAATTCCCCTGCTTGAACATTCATCAATCCATAAACTCTCGCAATTCCATCTCCCACTGTCAAAACAGTACCAACCTCCTCTAAACTTGCTTCTAAATTAGAATTTGAAAGTTGCTTACGTAATATCGCTGTTATTTCTGATGGTTTAATTTCTGCCATATCTATCGTTTATTTTTTAGAATATCTTTTCGTATATATTCTGGTTAAATTCTTTTTTTAATTTTGTTATTTGTTTACTAAAACTTGCATCATATTGTTTACCATCAACTGTTAAAGAAAAGCCCCCTAACAATTTAGGATTAACAAACAATTGCAAATCTATCTCCGATGACAATTTCCCTTCAATATCCTTCTTAATATCATTTACAACATCTTCATCAAGTTTTTGTGCTGTTGTAAATTTAACTATCTTTATGTGCTTAAACTCCTTGTATAACTCCGTATATCTATCTGCTATTTCATATAAATACACATCTCTTCTTTTAGAAATCAACAACTCAATAAATAACAAAGAAACTTTTTCTACTTTATCATTGAAAATTTCGTGAATTATATCTTTCTTTTTTGAAGGTTTAATAACAGGATTCTTTAAGATAGCCTTCAATTGTGGAGATTCCTCACAAATCTTTTTTACCAATAACATATCCTCATAAACTCTTTCCATTAATTCATTCTCTTGAGCAAGAACGAATAAAGACTGAGCATAACGAGTTTGTAATTTAAAACTATCCATTGTTATTTAAGGTTTATTTCAGACATTCTCTTACTGATAATTTCATTACTTTTAGCCTTATCCGTAAGTTCATGCTTCAAAAGATCTTCAGCTATTTCAATAGAAAGATGAGCTATTTGATTCTTCAATTCGGTCATAGCATGCAATTTTTCATATTCAATATTTTCGCGTGCAGCCACAACTATCCTTTGAGCTTCTTTTTGAGCTTGTTCCTTAGCCTCTTCTATCATTTTTTCTTTTAACTCCTTTGTTTGTTGCAGCATCAAATCACGTTCTTTTTGAGCTTCAATTAACAATTGCTCATTACCTGCTTGCAATTGTTTCATTTCTTCCCTTGCAATAGCTGCTTCCTCCAAAGACTTTTTAATTTGCTCTTCTCTTTTAAACATCATTCCGATGACCACAGGCCAACCAAATTTCCATAAAATAACTAATAGGATAACAAAAGTCAATGTCATCCAAAAGAGAAGTCCAATATCAGGTGTTAATAGTCCCATATATATTTAATATTAATTTCGATTCAAAAGCATAGCAACAAAACCAATCGTAAAGTTGCTATGCTCATATTTTTTGTTTGTTATTTCATTAATATAACTAACAAACAAACTACATTAGCGAATAAAGCAACAGCTTCAACCAATGCGGCTGCAATAATCATATTGGAACGAATATCACCTGTTGCCTCAGGTTGACGAGCAATGGCGTCCATACCATTACGTCCAATATTTCCAATACCTATACCTGCTCCAACAGCAGCTATACCTGCTCCGATACCTGCTAAACCATAACCGATTGTAGCATTGCTAACAGCTTCTAATAATAATGCTAAAGTTGTCATAATAATTATTTTTGTTATTTTAAAGTTACTTTAATTACCTATAAAAATGCGTTCAAAGTTATAATTTTTTTTGCATATCAAAGAGAAAAAAATAAAAAAAATACCTAACACAATTAAAACTTTCTATTTATCAGTTGATTATAAAATCAAAGTAAAAGTTTTACAAGAAAAATATTGCAGAAATTAAACAAAGATGTATCTTTGCAAACGCAAAATCAAAGATTTAGCGAAGTCTTCGTAGCTCAGCTGGTAGAGCAATTGACTCTTAATCAATGGGTCCAGGGTTCGAGTCCCTGCGAGGACACTATTTTCAATTGCGATTCAAATTCGCAAAAAGGTTTTTATGGAAATCAAAAATCAAATCAAACAAAAAGCACAACAACACTTCAGTAGTGTTGTTGCTATTCGTAGACACTTGCATCAAAATCCAGAACTTTCCAAGCAAGAAAAAGAGACGTCAAAGTATATTTGTTCAATCCTTGATACTATTGATGGAGTAGAATATCAATCTAACATAGGTGGATATGGAATATTTGGTTTTATAAAAGGGAGAAAACCAAATAAAAAAACAATAGCATTAAGAGCAGACATAGATGCTTTACCAATAAAAGAAAGCACAAATCTTCCTTTTGCCTCTCTTAAAGAAGGTGTAATGCATGCTTGTGGTCATGATGCTCATACTGCGATATTATTAGGTGCGATCAAAATTCTATCAGAATTAAGAGAAGAATTTGACGGACAAGTAATGTTTATCTTTCAACCATCAGAAGAACACTATCCAGGAGGTGCGATAACAATGTTAAATGATGGCATATTCAACAACATTACACCAAAAGCAATATTTGCACTTCACACAACGCCAGAAATAGAACGAGGAAAAATTGGAATAAAAGAAGGAAAATACATGGCTTCCACAGATGAGATATATATAGAAGTAAGAGGAAAAGGTGGACACGGAGCAACACCTGATTTAAATATAGATCCAATAGTAGCAGCCTCACATATCGTAATAGCCTTACAAACCTTAGTAAGCCGAAATGCGAATCCAACACTTCCTACCACATTTTCAGTAGGTACTTTCTTGGCAGAAGGTCGCACAAACATCATTCCATCAAAAGTATATTTAGAATGTATAATTCGCACCTTTGATAACGATTGGAGAAAACAAGCACATAAATTAATACATAGAATAAGCGAAGAAACAGCACAAGCCTTTGGTGCGACAGCAGATGTTTTTATTGACCACGGCTATCCTTATTTATACAATAATCCAACACTAACAAAAGCAACTCGCAATTTAGCACAAGAATATCTCGGTGAAGAAAACGTATTAGATATAGACATGAGAATGACAGCCGAAGATTTTGCTTATTTTGCTCAAAAAATTCCAGCATGTTATTTTAGACTTGGCACAAAAAAAGAAGGCTGTGAAATAACCAATCTACATACATCTAATTTTGATATAGATGAAAATAGTATGCAAGACGCTATAGGATTGATGACTTATTTAGCAATAAAAAACCTTAACGCAGATTAAATATTTCAAAAAAATAATCACCTATTAAAATAAGAGACTTTTATCAAGCATGAAAGTCTCTTATTTTTTCAATTATATAATTTTGCTGTTCCA
>JAEIGA010002422.1_pt1 | contig 29773 bp, 29 predicted proteins | sample 9270691 | NCBI WGS metagenome assembly JAEIGA01 (sample SAMN17057246, study PRJNA624740) | gut metagenome | biome: biome; isolation source: fecal sample | host: Bos grunniens | place: China: Xizang | collected 2019
AGGTAAATTAAAAAAGTATTTCCATAAACAATTTCTTTTTTTTATTAATTTCAATTAACTATTTAAGAAAATTTATTTATTTTGAAGTTTATACTAGTATTCATGACTCTTAAAGTCTCGGATATTGGTGAAAAAGAATTGGTTAGATACATAATTTCTAATTCAAATGATATAATTCCAGATGATACTGCTATTACTCAGTTAAATGATTCTAATTTAATTTCTACTTGTGATATGCTAATTCAATCAAGACATTTCCCAAAAAACATGTCTTACTTTGAAATGGGTTTTAAATCAGTTACTGTTAATGTAAGTGATCTTGCTGCAATGGGGGCTGAACCTTTGGGTTTTTTGCTTTCTATTGCACTACCTAAGGATTTATCCCTAGATGCATTTAAACAAATCATCAATGGTGTTATTGATGCATGTAATTTTTATTCAATTCCATTAATAGGTGGGGATACAAATGAGGCATCTGAAATAATAATTTCAGGAACAGCTCTTGGACTATCAGATGAGCCGTTGATGAAAGATACATACCAAATTGATGATTTAATTATAGTTACAGGTGATATTGGCCATGCGGCATTAGGCTTTAATTTAGATTTGCAGGATAATATCTATGTTAATAAAGCTTTAAAGCCAATAGCTAGGCTAAAAGAGGGAATATTAATTAAAAATGCAGGTGCAACATCAGCCACAGATATTACAGATGGTCTTGCAAGCGAACTTTATGAAATAAAAAAGGATGGCTTCGGATTCATGATTTTTGAAGAAATGCTTGATATTACAGATGAATATAAGGATATTGCTGAAAAACTAGGGTTGGACTATCTTGATTTAATGTTGTATGTTGGCGAGGATTTTGAACTGCTTTTTACAATTAATGAAAATAATTTAGATAATTTAGATATTGATTATAAAGTAATTGGAAGAGTAACATCTTCCGATAAAGTTGAACTTACTCTAGAGAATGGTTTTGTTTGTGAAATAAAAAATAAAGGTTATGAGCATTATGTTAGTGAATAGTAATCTTTACAAAAAAAGCTCTAAATCACAGAAAATAAGATGTGAAATTTGTGCTAATTACTGTAAAATAGCTGATGGTAGCTATGGGGTATGCAGACAACACAAGAACATTAATGGTGAGCTATTTGATGAATCTTTTGGTATTGTTTCTTCACTTAGTCCGGATCCTGTTGAAAAAAAGCCACTTCATCATTTCATGCCGGGCACCTTTACATATTCAATAGGCGGTTTTGGATGTAATATGATATGCAAACACTGTCAAAATTACACAATTTCACAGGAATATAATCTTTCTCGCGGTGTTAAAGTTACACCGGAGGATATTGTTGGCAGCGCTATTAGATATAACTGCAAATCAATAGCCTGGACATATAATGAACCAACAATACACTTACCATTTAATAAAAAAACTTCTCTTCTTGCAAGAAAAAACAATTTAAAAGTCATTTATGTAAGTAATGGATATTTTTCCCATAAGTCAATTGAAGAAGTTTTAACATTTGTCGATGCATTTAATATAGATTTAAAATCAATGTCAGCCGATTTTTATAAAAAAATCTGCGGTGGAGATTTAGACATTGTTTTGGACAACTTAAAAAGAATTTATCTTGAAGGCAAACATTTAGAAATTACAAACTTAATTATCAATAATTACAACGATTCAATCGATGAAATTACACAATTATGTGATTTTATTGTTGATGAATTGGGTCCTGAAGTTCCACTGCATTTTTCAAGGGCATTTCCATACTATAAATTGAGAGATATTTCTCCTACAAATCCAGACACATTATTTAAAGCACGAGAAATTGCAGCTGAAAAGGGCATAGAGAATATTCATTTGGGAAATATTTAAAAAAATTATTTTTTATCATTTGTTATGTAGATGGGGCAAAACTAATTTTAGAAATCATACATTAACATCAGCAATATAAAATGTACATTACAGTAAATAAATAGAAGTTAAGTTACTATCAATTTAATTAATCATAAAATCAATTATATCGATAGTAAAAGTCACGCTAAAAATCCAAAAAAATTTAAAAATCAATTGATTGATCTTTTTCTATTTTGTGTCCATTCCATGCTTGAATGCTACTCCATTCTGCAAATTCTCCTGTCCAGAATAAATCAGAAGCTTGCAGACCTAATGCGGCAAATATTGCACAGCAGAAATAGAGACTACCTGTGTTAATATCACTTTCAGAAATATCTAGCTGTGAACCATTTAATCCGACAAGTAACCATCCATTACTTGTAAAGTTTTGATTTTCTCCAAATTGTTTTCTTAAAACTTTAGTTAATGCAGATCTAACTTGGGCAGGATTAATGTTTCTTGGTAGAATTTTTAACAATGCCGCTTGTGAAAGTAAGTGGAAAACACCACAACGATAAGCAAGACAACTACCTAAAAGCGGATAAGTTCCTTCAGGTGAAATTGTTCTTTCTAATTGGGAAGATAATCTTGATGATCTCATTAATTGAACATCCAAAAATTCTCCTTCGTTAATGCCATATTTTCTCATTACTTTTAAAATATCATTTAACATTGGATGAATTACAATACTGTTAAAGTATCCTGCAGTGAAATCTTCACCATCAGAGTAAATTCCATCTCCTATGTAAAATTCATCTCTGAATCTATGGATTCCATAGCTTAAACGCTCTTTATCACATTCACCAGTAAATTCTAGAAGAGCAGCTTCAATCATAGATGTAAATAATAACCAATGATTTTCATAAGGTGCGATAACACGTGTATTTTTTAGTTCACGAATAATTCTAGCCTGATCATCCATAGGCAAATTAAGCCAAATTTGATTTTTAGCTCTAAGTAATCCTTGAGCAAATAAAGCAACATCAACTAAAGATTGTTTAGGTTCAACTACAAATATGTAGTCATTATGGTTAGGATTAACAGCATTTGAAATAGCTTTCATTGTCATTCTGGTGTATTTTTCACGAACAATTCCTTCTTCAGAGCTATCTGGTCCTAACTCTAACCATGGCGCAATTCCATTGAATACACGAGCAAAAGCTTCGAGATATGAAAATTTTTGCCCTTCAAGGCTAGTAGATTCATAAGGCATGTTTTTTCTAAGTGTTCCTTTTGACAAGTTATTTAAAACAGGAAACGTAATCTTTTGTAATAGTGAAACCCAATAAATCCTATCTTCCAAAACTTGAGGTTCATCCTCTATGATAGGTTCTTCTTTTTTCTTTATCCTTTTCAAAAATGAGCTCATAATACTATTTTGGTATACATATTATATAAATCTTAAAATTTTTTAAAATCGATTTTTTTCAAAAATAAACGAACTTATATATTTTATAAAACATAAATATTTATCATTATTAAGAGGTTGAAAATATGCCAACAATGTCTGAAAAAATATTAGCTAAAGCATCTGGTAGAGACGAAGTTGAAGCTGGAGATATAGTTATAGCAAATATTGATGTAGCAATGACTCATGATTTAACCGGACCTCTTTCAGTAGAATCTTTTGAAAAAATTGGAGCTGAAAAAGTCTGGGATCCGTCGAAAATTGTCATTCCTTTTGATCATCAAGTTCCCGCCGACTCTATTGATTCAGCAAACAATCATATACTTATGAGAGAGTTTGTCAAACAGCAAGGTATTGAGAATTTTTATGATGTTAATGCTGGAGTTTGCCACCAAATTCTCCCGGAATTAGGGCATGTTGTACCTGGTGAAGTAATTGTAGGTGCAGATTCACATACTTGTACTCATGGTGCTTTAGGAGCATTTGCAACCGGTATCGGTTCAACAGACATGGCAATGGTATTTGCTGAAGGTAACTTATGGTTTAAGGTACCTGAAACCAATAGATTTGAAATCACAGGCAAATTAAAAGAAAATGTATATGCAAAGGATGTAATTTTACATATTATTGGTCAAGTTAGTGTTGATGGCTCAACATATAAAGCTTGTGAATTTGCAGGTGAAACCGTTGGTGATATGAGCGTATCTGAAAGAATGGTTTTATGTAATATGGCTATTGAAATGGGTGGAAAAACTGGTTTAGTAGAACCGGATGAAAAAACAATTGATTATGTTGAAAAACACTCAAAAAAACCATATAAAGTTTATAAAACTGATTTAGATTCCCCGTCTCTTAATATAATTGATATTGATGTAAGTGACTTAGAACCACAAGTTGCTTGCCCTCATAATGTTGATAATGTATGTCCAGTAAGTGAAATTGACAAGGAAATAGACCAAGTATTTTTAGGTTCTTGTACAAATGGCAGACTCAGTGACCTAAGGCAAGCCGCAAAAATTATAAAAGGTAAAAAAGTGGCTAATGGTACTAGAATGCTAGTTATTCCAGCTTCTAGAGAAATTTACTCAAAAGCACTTGATGAAGGTTTGCTTAAAATATTTGTTGATGCTGGAGCACTTGTTAGCGCTCCTTGTTGCGGACCATGTCTTGGAGGACATACAGGAATTATAGGTCCTGGAGAAGTAAGTCTTTCTACTTCTAATAGAAACTTTAAAGGTAGACAAGGATCTCCCGATGGTGAAGTTTACTTAGCTTCCGCAGCTGTTGCAGCAGCTTCAGCTATTGAAGGAAGAATTGTAGCGCCGGAGTGATATTATGAAAGGAACCGCATGGAAATTTGGAGACGATATTGATACAGATATTATTGTTCCTGGAAGATATTTAATATACACTGATGAAGAAAGATTATCTCAGCATTGCATGGAAGGTTTAGATGCTGATTTCAGTAAAAAATGTAAAAAAGGAGATTTTATTGTAGCTGGAAGAAACTTTGGTTGCGGGTCTTCTCGTGAACATGCACCAATTGCGCTTAAGGGTGTTGGAGTTTCAGCAGTGATAGCTGAATCCTTTGCGAGAATTTTTTATAGAAATGCTACAAATGTTGGTGTTCCTCTTTTAGAAGCTCCAGGAATTACTGAACTCGTAGAAAATCAGGAAGAAATTGAAGTTAACATGGAAAACGGATTAATCACAAATAAAAATGGAGAATCAATTGAATTTAAAAAATTACCTCCATTCATGTTAGAAATATTAGAACAAGGTGGTTTAATTGAATACCTCAAAAACAAAAGATAAATATCAAATAGCTGTTGTTCCAGGTGATGGAATAGGAAAAGAAGTAATGGAAGCTACAATTTTTGTTCTTGATAGTTTAGGTATTGATTTTGATTATGTTTATGGCCAAGCGGGCGATGAATGTCTTGAAGAAACTGGAACTGCTCTTCCAAGTGAAACTTTAGACATTATTCGCAATGCTGATGCTTGTTTATTTGGTGCAGCAGGTGAAACTGCGGCTGACGTTATTGTAAAAATACGTCAAGAGATGAAAATGTTTGCTAATTTAAGACCCGTAAAAACTTATCCGAATACAGATTCCTTATTCGATAACATAGATTTCATGATTGTTCGTGAAAATACCGAAGGAATGTATATTGCAGATGAAGAATCATTTACAGATGAAGGAGCAATAGCAAGACGTATTATTACACGTGAAGCTGAAGAGCGCATTATTGACTTTGCATTTAATTATGCAGTAGAAAACAATAAATCAAAAGTCACTGCTGTTCATAAAGCTAATGTATTAAAGAAAACTGATGGTTTGTTTAAAGATATTTTCTATGATGTTGCAAAAAAATATCCAGATATAGCAACTGAGGACTTCTATGTAGACGCAACTGCAATGTATCTTATTACACAACCTCAAAACTTTGAAGTTATTGTAACAACAAACCTTTTTGGAGATATTCTATCTGATGAAGGTGCAGGGCTTGTTGGAGGATTAGGTTTAATTCCTTCAGCGAACATTGGTGAAGATGGAGCTTTATTTGAACCGGTACACGGTTCAGCACCGGATATTGCAGGTCAAGGCATAGCCAACCCAATAGCTATGATGTTATCTTCCATAATGATGCTTAGATACATTGGTGAAAACGAAGCTGCTGATAAATTTGATGCAGCAATTTTAAAAGTTTTAAATGATGCTAATGTTTTAACTGCTGATTTAGGAGGCAACGCTTCTACAATGGAAGTTGCCCAGGCGGTTAAAAATAATTTATAAATTTAAAGGAGACAAAAATATGGATTTCAAAAAATTGACTAGAATGCAAATGGCAGCACTTTTTATCATATTTATTATGGTAGTAAGTGGGGTAGCAGGTTTTCTTCTTATTATATTCGGATAAACTAAAAAGAGGTAGATAAAATGGTAAAATATGAAATTGCAGCGGTTGTTGCAGAATTTAATTATGATATAACTCAAATGATGTTAGAATTAGCTAAAGCAGAAGCTAAAAATAGAGATTGTGAAATTACAAAAGTAGTAGCTGTACCTGGTGTATTCGATATGCCACTTGTAATTAAGAAATTATTACAAAAAGATGAATATGATGCAATTATCACTTTAGGTGCTGTAATTGAAGGAGCTACTGATCACGATCAAATTGTGGCACAACACGCTTCCCGTAAAATTGCTGATTTAGCATTGGAATATGATACTCCTGTAGCACTCGGAATAACTGGTCCTGGAATGACTAGAATGGATGCTCACAGACGTGTTAAGAACGCAAAAAGTGCAGTTGAAGCAGCTATTAAAATGTGCGACAGATTAAAAGAAATTTAGTGATTGGATGGAAATTTTAAAACCTAATGAATTAAGAGAAAAGTTTCAGGATCCTTGGATTGCACCATATGAAAAAGTATTGACTATGGTTGATGGGGATAAAGTTGAAATTGTTGAATACCACCCTTGTATTTCAGGGTCTCATTGGTTATTGAATCAATACAGAAATAACTCTGAATTAATAGATTCAGCTTATCGTGATGGAAATAAACATGTTTACTCATGCCATGTTGGCTCAGCACCACTTGACCTAAAAGCTAGTTTTAATGCTGCTGGAATCGATGAAATTATAGTCGATGGTGATGAAGTGAAAGTAACTCATGCAGGACTAGCAGGAGCAGGTGTAGGAGCTGGAATGTGCAGAGGAATGGGTGAAGGGGTAAAATATGTAGAACTCATCGAAGTTGGTGGAGGCTCAAAAGCTGGTAAAGCCACCGTTGTAACCCCAAAACTTGAAAAGGTAGTCATTGGTGTTGATGATACAGATACTAAAGATGCTGGTGCTACATGGACTATGGCTCATAACTTGGGTGTAGAACTTGCAAGTGAAGGTTATGAATATTTGGACCACATTATTGTCCAATTATACCCGCATAATCCTCATAAAACTCAAAATTGTGTTTCTATTGCTTTAACATTTGCAGTTGAAGAATCTAAAAAAGAAGATTTAATCAATAGAGTTATTGAAATTCTTAAAAGAGACACTTTATCTGATAAAACAGCAATAGCTATTTTGGAAGGTTTGGATATTCCGAAAAAATTAAAAGAATATGCCATTGCTACAAAATCTGGAATGATGGATGTTGAAACTGCAGAAAGTGTAGCAGAAGAATTAAACATTCCTTTAATTGCTGTCACTGGTCAGCAAGGAAAAGTTGGAGCTTTAGCAGCTTTAGGTCTTTATGATGATGTTGAAGAAGCTGTAAAGGCTTATGATAAAAAATAATCTAAGATATTCTCTTAGATTTTTTACTATTTTTTTTTAAAAAGTTACAAATAGAAATTTAAGAAATTACCTTGTTCTGATCTTACAAATTGTTTTATTGAAGTATTGTTTCTATCAACAAAATCAATTCTAATGTCGTGACCGTTATAGGTAAATTCACTATCGCTAAAGGTATTGTTAGTGTAGGTAACTGATTTTACAACCTCATCATTTACTGTGATGTCATATGTTGAATCGTCTTTAAATATTCCGAAAGAGTTAGCTACAGAAACATTATCTATGAATATTTCGAAGTTGCATGCATCTTTGTCCCTTGATGAGACAACAAATTTTTCAATGGCAGTTCCATTTTCACTTTCAAACTTGTGAAGAATACCCACACCTTCAAATATCTCTTTTAAACGGCTATTTTGAATAATTGATCCAGTTTCCATACCTAATTCTTGTTTGGCTTCAAGAGGTAATCTTATTATGTCTTGGTCTCCTGGACGGGTATCATTAACTGTATAGGTTTCACCATTAATTACCATACTATCATTTGTTTTAATACCCAGCGTCATCATTGCCTCGGACGGCATCCTTATTTGTGAAGATTCATTTTCAATAGCGGTATCTATAGTAAATGGTCCTCTTGCAGTGATTGTATTGTCTCGAGGGCTGTTGTCCGCATAAATAATCAAGTTTCTTGAGTTCGGCTCAATTGACAGTACACCGTTTTCAAAGTGGGCTGCACCGAGGAATGTTGAAATCATTAAAAGTAGGATGATTATGGATATAATCATTGGGAAATGTATTTTGATAAAAGATTTAAGTAAATTCCCTTTAGGTGTTTTTCTAAACATTACAATGGATTTAACAATGACTTTTATTATGTAGTAAATAGCTATTATAACTCCAATTATACTAACCATTACTGCTATAGCCAATGGTACAAATTTAACAAAGAATATTGTAAATAATCCAAGAATTACTAATAATAATCCCACAATAGCCATTCTGATGAAATAACCAATATCATCAATCATTGTGACTCTACCGTACTTGTTTGCACGGTTAATGATTGTTCTTACAACTTCATTTGCCATTATATTTAAATCAGCAAGCGGAGACATATCATGTTGAATTGCACCAATGTCTACTTCAAGAATGGAAATTCCTAAAACATCAGCATCAATAACAATACCTACATCGACACCATAGTCCTTTTCAAAATTAATCCTTTTCAATATTTCTTTACGAGCTGCAAACTGACCGCTTAATGGTTGTTCAAAAGAAATTTCCGGGAAGAAAAAATTTAAAAGCGGCTTTGCAGTGAGTTCAGTTACACGTCCACTTTCACGTGCGAATTTAGTTTTTGTAATTTCAGCTGTACCATCAAGGATAGGTTTTATCATCGCTTCAACTTTTTTAGAAGTTAAATTGTAAATGTCCGCATCAATAAAAGCTATAATGTCACATTCTGCTTCTTTATAACCAGTGAATAATGCTTCACCCTTTCCTTTATTTGTTTCATGAGTAATTACTATTGCACCAGCTTTTTCAGCCTCTTCAGTAGTATTATCACTTGATCCGTCATTAACAACTATGATTTCATCTACAAAAGGCACTTTTTTTACCACTTCAACTACTTGGGCAACAGTGTCCTCTTCATTATATGCCGGGATAATAACTGAAACTTTTTGATATTTTTTAGGCTTTTCAGTTTTTATACTAGCTAATAGAAAGGTAAGTATTACTAAAAACCAATACACTAAATTCACCAAATTTTATTTTATTCAGTAATAATTATGTTATTAAAATAAATATAAGGTTTTTGAAATTATAGCTATTTTTTATAAAAAATTTTAAATTTACAATTAATCTAATAGTAATCTATAAAGATTTAGGTAGTAAGTTTAATGATAGTTAAAGCTTTAGAAAGTGAATTAAATTTAGCTAATTGGCAAGTTAAAAAAGTTATAAATCTGATTGACGATGGAAATACAATACCATTTATCGCCCGATATAGAAAGGATGTAACTGGTTCACTAAATGATGAAACATTAAGGAAATTCGATGAAAGATTAAAATATCTTAGAAATTTGGAAGAAAAAAAGCAAAAAGCCTTAAATAGAATTGATGAACTTGGAAAATTGGACGATGATTTAAAAAAACAAATTTTAAATGCAAGTACTTTGGTTGAACTTGAGGATTTATACAGGCCGTTTAAAAACAAAAAACAAACTAGGGCCACTAAAGCGAAGGAAAGGGGATTGGAACCACTTGCCGAGATTATTCTTGCTCAGGATGTTATGCACTCCGTTAAAAAAATAGCTAAAGAATATGTCAATCCTCAAAAAGAGGTCAATACTCCTGAAGATGCAATCCAAGGTGCACAGGATATAATTGCAGAAATAATTTCTGATAATTCTGATTTTAGAGGTAAAATTAGGAAAAACACTTTTTTTACAGGTCAAATTACTTCAAAAGCTAAAGATAAAGATATTTCAACAGAGTATGATGTTTATTATAATTATTCAGAGGATATTAAAAAGATTCCCGCTCACAGGATATTGGCTATTAATAGGGCGGAAAAGGAAGGCGTAATTAAAGCTAAAATAGAATGTGACGATGACGATGTTTTAAGATATTTGGAAAGACATACTCTAAAGAATGTCTCTAAAATTCCAGAAAAGATTGAATATAATAAATATACCACTCCAATTATTAAAGAAGCTATTGAAGATGCTTATAAGAGGTTGATATCCCCTGCAATAGAGCGTGAAATTAGAAATTATTTAACCCAAAATGCTGAAGAAAAATCTATTGAAGTTTTCGCCCAAAATTTAGGCCAGGTTCTGATGGAATCACCTTTAGTTGGTAAAACCATTTTAGGCTGGGACCCGGCTTTTAGAACAGGTTGTAAGCTGGCAATTATTGATGAGACTGGAAAAGTCTTAGACACTGCACTGATTTATCCAACAGCTCCTCAAAATAAAATTGAAGAATCAATTAAGACAGTTCGTGAATTAATTGATAAATATGACATTAACGTTATAGCTATTGGAAATGGAACTGCTTCAAGGGAATCTGAAGAAATTGTAGCTAAAATCATTAAAGGAACAAATGTTGAATATATCATTGTTAATGAGGCTGGAGCATCAGTTTATTCTGCATCTGCCTTGGCTGATGAGGAATTTCCGGATTTCACAGAAGGGGAGAGGAGTGCAGTTTCAATTGCAAGAAGGCTTCAGGATCCGTTAGCGGAGCTTGTGAAAATAGATCCTAAATCTATTGGTGTTGGTCAATATCAACATGACATGAATCAAAAGCAACTTTCCGAATCTTTAGACGGCGTTGTTGAAAAGGTTGTAAATGAAGTTGGTGTTGATTTAAATACAGCTTCATATAGTCTTTTAAATCATGTTTCCGGAATTGGAAAAACTACCGCTCAAAATATAATTCAGTATAGGGATGAAAACGGAAGGTTTACAAATAGAAAAGAGCTGTTGAATGTCAAAAAATTAGGTAAAAAAACATTTGAACAGTGTGCCGGGTTTGTAAAAATTGACAATCCTGACTATCCTCTAGATAACACTACAATACATCCTGAATCTTATGATGCTACAAAAAAATTACTTAAGAAGTTAAATTACACAGTTAATGATATAGGTTCGAATAATTTAAATTTGGATAATTTAGACCTAGAAAATCTTTCAGATGAACTTGATATCGGTTTAGAAACCCTTAAAGACATTATCAAGGAACTTAAAAAACCTGGTCGTGATCCGAGGGAAGACATGCCGAAACCAATTTTAAGAAAAAATGTGTTATCAATAGAAGATTTAGAAGAAGGGATGATAATGCAGGGCACCGTTAGAAATATTGTTGATTTTGGTGCTTTTGTAGATATTGGCGTTCATCAAGATGGTTTAGTTCATATATCACAATTAGTAGCTGATAAATATGTAAAACACCCACTAGATATTGTTAATGTTGGTGAAATTGTAGATGTAAAAGTTTTGGATGTTGACTTAAATAGGAATAGGATTAACCTATCTATGATAATTTAAATATCTAAAAGTGAATATTATAATATGATTAAATTTTTAGAAGGGATTTAATGACACCAAAGATAATGATTATTCTTGGAAGTGGTTCTGATATTGCAATTGCAGAAAAAGCTATGGATATTTTAGATAAATTAGAGATACCTTACAGCTTAAAAATTGCATCTGCTCACAGAACACCTAATCTTATTCGTGAAATAGTTAGTCAAGGAACTGATGCTGGAATTGAAGTATTTATTGGTATTGCAGGGTTAGCGGCGCATTTACCTGGAGCTATTGCAGCTTATACTCCAAGACCAGTTATTGGAGTTCCCGTAAATGTTAAAACTGGAGGAATTGATGCACTGCAATCTGTTGTTCAAATGCCATATCCTTCCCCTATCGCAACTGTTGGGATTGACAGAGGGGATAATGCGGCAATATTGGCTGCTCAGTTCATGGGTCTTCATGATGATGAAATTCGTCAGAAAGTTATTGAATTAAGAAAAGATTATGCTAGAAAAGTATATGATAGTAATGAAGAAATAGTTCAAAAAATCGACAGGCCATTTATACAAAATGATTTTTTAAGAATCAAAAATCTTGAAATTAATGAAGTTAAACTAGATTCTGGGGCTGAAAAATGCTGTAAAAATGAAGATGCAGAAGTGGCTTTAATTGTTGGAAGACAAACTGATTTACCAATCGCTAAAAAGGCAGGAGTAATATTGGATAGACTTAAAATTACTCATGATACAAAAGTTGTTTGCCCGATTAGATCCAATAAAAAATTCACAAATTATATAAAATCAATGAAAAATGCCAAGGTGTTCATTGGATTTAGTTCAAACTCATCACAGGTTACCGGTGGAATTGTTGGCCTTACTGACAGACCAGTAATCGGAGTTCCATGTACAAATGAAAATGGTGATGAATATATGCTCACTACTGTAAGCATGCCACCAGGAGTGCCTGTTGCAACTGTTGGTATTAATAACGGTAAAAATGCTGCAGTACTCACAGGAGAAATTCTTTCTATAAAAAATCCAAATGTCACAGAACTTCTTGATAAATTAAAAGATAAAAAATTGAACTTATAGGGATAATATGAGAATTGAAGAGGATAATGTAATAGAAATAACAGAAGAACTTTCAACCGAATTTGAAGTGGCTAAAGTTCTTAGAGAATATCCAAAAGACACAGTCATTGTTAAAAATGTAAAAGGTTTTGACATTCCTGTAATTTCTGGAATTTGCAATACCAGGGAAAAAATTGCAAAATCTATTAACTGTGAAGTTAGTGAAATAACAGAGAAAATCATTGAAGCTATGGAAAAACCAATCAAAGTAGATAAATTTACAGATTTCAGTGAATATGATACCTCAGAAGTTGATTTAGATAAAATACCAATTTTAACTCATTATAAAAGAGATGGTGGGGCTTATATTACTGCAGGTGTTGTATTTGCACGTGACCCTGAAACCGGTATTCAAAACGCATCAATTCATAGGATGATGGTTTTAGATAACAAAAGATTAGTTATTAGGATAGTTCCAAGAAATCTTTATACTTACTTCCAAAGAGCACAAAAATTAGGTGAGGACTTGGAAATTGCAATAGCTATTGGTATGGATCCTGCAATTTTACTTGCAAGTACTACTTCAATTCCAATTGATTATGATGAAATGGATGTAGCCAATGCATTTAAAGACGGTGAATTGGAATTAATCAAATGCGGAAATTTAAACATTCCTCAAGCTGATATCATCTTGGAAGGTAAAATATCAGTAACCGAAACTGTTGCAGAAGGCCCATTCGTTGATTTAACTGACACTTATGATATTATTCGTGACCAACCAATCATTAACTTAGAAACTATGCATATTAAAAAAGATGCAGTTTATCATGCAATTATTCCTGCAGGATTTGAACATAAGTTATTACAAGGTCTTCCACAAGAGCCTAGGATTTTTAAAGCAGTTAAAAATGCAGTTCCTACAGTTGAAAACGTTGTTTTAACTGAAGGTGGTTGTTGTTGGTTACATGCAGTTGTCTCTATTAGAAAACAGACTGAAGGAGACGGAAAAAATGCAATAATGGCTGCATTATCTGCACACCCATCACTTAAACATTGTGTTGTAGTTGACACTGATGTTAATGTATTTGATGCTGAAGATGTTGAATATGCAATATCAACACGTGTAAAAGGTGACAGAGACATCATGATAGTCCCTAATGTAAGAGGTTCATCTCTTGATCCTGTGGCTGAAAGTGATGGTACAACTACAAAAATAGGTGTAGATGCAACCAAATCATTAAAAACCTTAGAAAAATTCGAAAGAGTTAGTTTTGGGGAGTAAATCCCCTTCCCTTATTTTATAATTTTAACTAATATTTATTTAAATTAATTTTTTAATAATCAATAGTATTTTTTTCTCTCATTACCTAGTTACATTGTTTTTAAACTGTAAACTGCAGTCAAATATTGAATTTAGATGGTATACAGATTGCCGTAATTATAAAGTGTAACATCATCTGGAACTTTATGAATTATATCTTTTGTATCAAAAATAATTGGATTTTCCATTTTTTCAGTAATTAACTCATAATCCGGATGTTTAAACTCTTTATGGTCACATAAAATAAGTATTAAATTAGCACCATCAATTGCATCAGCAAAACTTACTAAATTATCTCTTTCTATGTGCGGATCATGAATAGCTATTTCATATCCATCATTTTCAAGTTGAGCTATGATTTCATAGGCCGGACTTTCACGGTCATCTCCAGTATTTCCTTTATAAGAAATACCTAAAACTGCAACTTTACCATCTGGAATAATTTTTTTTACATATTTGCATACAAAATCAGGCATGGAATTGTTTGTATCACGAGCTAATTTAATGATTTTTGCGGTTTCCGGTGCTTTTGCATAAATGAAGTAAGGATCAATTGCAAGGCAATGTCCTCCGACACCAGGTCCCGGTGAGTGTAAGTTTACTCTTGGATGCTTATTAGCAAGTTTGATTACATCCAGTGCATTTACACCAATTTCAGCACAGATTTTTGCAAGTTCGTTTGCAAGTGCAATGTTAACATCTCTATATGTATTTTCCATACATTTAGATAGTTCAGCGGTTTTTGCTTCTGTAAGCATTAAATATCCTTCAACAAATTGTCCATATACTTCGCTTGCTTTAACGCTGCATTCAGGTGTGACTCCACCAATAATGCGGTCATTGTGAACAAGTTCTTCTAAAATTCTGCCTGGAAGAACTCTTTCTGGACAATGCGCAAGATATAAGTCTTTTCCTATAGTGAATCCTGCCTTTTCAAATATTGGTTTAATAACTTCGTCAGTTGACATAGGTGCTATTGTAGATTCAATAATTACTGTATTTCCTTTTTCTAAAAATGGAATTATTGTTTCACATGCAGTAATAACATAGCTTAAGTCACAGCTGTAGTTTTCAATAATGTATGGGGTAGGTACTGTAATAATAAAAGCATCTGCTTTTTCGGGAGTTAATGAAGCTTTATAAGTATTCTTTTTCACGGATTTTTTGATAATGTCAGCTATTCCTGGTTCTTCAATGTGAATAATTCCTTTATTCAAGTTTTCAATAATTTTTTCGTTAATGTCGACTCCAACAACTTCACAGTGGCTTCTTGAAAAAAGAGCAGCAGTTGGAAGTCCGATATACCCTTGGCCCATAATACATACTTTCATGATTTTAACTCCTATTATTAAATATTTAAAGTAATATATATCTATACTATATATTAAAGTTTTAAGGGATTATCATGAAAATTTTAATTACCGGTTCTAATGGAATGTTAGGGCACGATTTAGAAGAAGTCTTAAAAGATAAGCATGAATTAATCTTAACAACATCTAAAACATTAGATATAACAGATAAAGATAAAACAATTGAAATTATCAAGGAAAATAAACCAGATATTGTCATAAATTCCGCAGCATATACTGATGTTGATGGATGTGAAACTAATCAGGATTTGGCCTATGCCGTAAATGCGGAGGGAGTTAAAAATTTAGCTCTAGGATGTAAGGAAGTTGATTGTCCCCTTGTCCATGTAAGCACTGATTATGTATTTGATGGAACAGCAAGAGATCCAATCGAAGAAGATGGTGAAATTGGACCAATAAGTGTTTATGGTAAAAGTAAACTCAAAGGGGAAGAAGCCATTCAGGAAATATTGGATAAATACTTTATTGTAAGAACAGCATGGTTATATGGAATCAATGGTAAAAATTTCCCAAAAACAATGCTTGAATTAGCAGAAAACCATCCGGAAATCACTGTTGTTTATGATGAAGTTGGAACACCTACTTACACTCCGGATTTAGCTTATGGAATATCTCAGTTAATTGAAACTGATTTTTATGGAATTTATCACCTGACCAATTCTGGAAGCTGTTCATGGTGTGAATTTGCAAGATACATTTTTGAAATTGCAGAACTTGACATTAATGTAGTTCCAGTAACTGCATCCGAATTTTCAAGGCCTGCTCCAAGGCCAAGTTATTCTGTATTAAAAAATAAAAATTGGATTGAAAATGGATTTGAACCTTTGAGGGATTATAAAGAAGCTATTAAGGAATATATTGAGTTGATCAAATGAATAAAAAGATAGTATTAATTTCTGCATTAATAATTGCTTTATTTAGTATTGGAGCTGTAAGCGCAGGATTTTTTGATTTCTTACACTTCGGTGACGATAAAGCGGATGTTAATGTAGTTGAAGATGGTGAGTACTGTACTGTTGATGAAGTAGCGGCATATATTAAGGAATATCACAAACTTCCAAGCAACTATATAACTAAAAAAGAAGCACAAAACTTAGGTTGGCATGGTGGACCTCTTAAAGATTATGCTCCTGGAAAAAGTATTGGTGGAGATACATTTACTAACAGACAACACATACTTCCGGATAGTGACGCAAAATACATTGAATGTGACATTAATGCTAATGGAACTTCCCGTGGAGCTGAGAGAATAGTTTACAATTCCGGAGACTTTAAGGTTTATTATACTCCAGACCACTATAAAACATTTGAAGAGGTTTAAAATGATTTTAGAAGGTAAATTGATTAATGAGAGGGGTCATGATTATTTATCAGAAGCATTGAATTTTCCAGATTATTATGGAAAAAATTTAGATGCTTTATATGACTGTTTATGCGAAATTGATTGTGAAATAGAGTTAGTTGATGCTAGTATCGTTGATAAAGATATTATTGATACTTTTAAAGATGCAGCAAACGAAAACGACTTTTTAAAATTAAAAATGTTCCCTTAATTGGGAATATTCAATTCTTTTTTTAAATACATATATTAATTATAAAAAATAAATTTTTTTAGTGATATTATGAAGGGTATAGTACTTGCAGGAGGTTCTGGGACTCGTCTTTATCCTATTACAAAAGCGGTTTCAAAACAATTATTGCCTTTATATGATAAACCAATGATTTATTACCCTATATCTATTTTAATGCTTGCAGGAATTCGTGAAATTTTAATTATATCCACTCCTCGTGATTTACCAATGTATAAAGATTTACTTGGTGATGGAAGTTCTTTTGGTGTTAAACTTTCATATGAAGTTCAAGAAAACCCTAACGGTCTTGCTGAAGCATTTATTATTGGTGAAGATTTCATTGGTGACGATAATGTTGCTTTGATTTTAGGAGATAATATTTTCCATGGACACAGGTTTTCAGAAATCCTTGAAAGAGCAAAAAACCTAGAAGAAGGTGCGGTGATATTTGGATATTACACTAACAATCCTGAAGCATTTGGTGTTGTTGAATTTGACAGTGAATGGAATGTTTTATCCATTGAAGAAAAACCAGAAAAACCTAAATCAAATTATATTGTTCCTGGTCTTTATTTTTATGATAATGAAGTAATTGAAATAGCTAAAAATGTAAAGCCTTCAGACAGAGGTGAGGTTGAAATTACATCAGTCAATGAAGAGTATTTAAAACGGGGAAAGCTTAAAGTAGAACTTCTAGGAAGAGGCATGGCTTGGCTTGATACAGGTACTCATGAAGGGCTTTTAGAAGCCTCAAACTTTATAGAAACTATTCAAAAAAGGCAAGGATTATATGTTGCTTGTCTTGAAGAGATTGCATATCTTAAAGGTTATATCAATGAAGAAATGTTGTTAAAAACAGCTAATGAACTTAAAAAAACTGATTATGGGCAATACTTATTTAATTTAGTTAAAAAGTGATTTTTATGGGAAAATTTAAATTTACTGATTTAGATATTGAAGGAATGTTTATAGTTGAACCTACTGTTTTTGAAGACAATAGAGGATACTTTATGGAATCATATAATGAAAATGATTTTAAAGAAGCAGGGCATGATTTAACTTTTGTTCAAGATAATCAATCTAAATCATCAAAAGGTGTTTTAAGAGGCTTACATTTACAAGTTAATTATCCTCAAGGAAAGCTAGTACGTGTTATTAAAGGTGAAGTGTTTGATGTTGGTGTTGATTTAAGGGCAGGTTCTCCTACTTATGGAAAATGGGCAGGAGTTATTTTATCCGAAGAAAATAAAAAACAATTATTCATACCCCCTAAATTTGCACATGGTTTTCTAGTTTTGTCAGATGAAGCAGAATTCCAATACAAATGCACAGAATTTTACCATGGTGAGGATGAAAGCGGTATAATGTGGAATGATGAAGATATTGCAATTGATTGGCCAATTGAAGATATTGAGGAGATTATTTTATCAGATAAAGATAAGCAATGGAAAACATTAAAGGAATCTCAAATTAAATATGAGTGATAACATGACTAAGATACTTGTTACAGGTGGAGCGGGATTTATTGGAAGTAATTTCGTAAGATACATGGTTAATAAATACTCTGAATATGAAATCATTAACCTTGATGCATTAACATACTGTGGAAACCTTGAAAACTTAAAAGATATTGAAGATAAGGATAATTATTCATTTGTTAAAGGAGATATCAGGGATAAGACTATTGTTGATGATTTGGTAAAAGAATGTGATTATGTAATAAATTTTGCTGCTGAAAGTCATGTTGACAGAAGTATAGAGGATCCTGAAATTTTTATTAAATCAAATGTTTTAGGAACACAAATTCTTTTAAATGCAGCTAAAGAGTTTGGCGTTGAAAAATATATTCAAATTTCAACTGATGAGGTTTATGGAAGTTTAGGAACAACCGGTTATTTTACAGAAACCACTCCATTACAACCAAATAGTCCTTATTCTGCTTCGAAAGCTGGTGGAGATTTAATCACAAGGGCATATGGCGAAACTTTTGATTTACCAATTAATATTACTCGCTGTTCTAATAATTACGGACCATATCAATTTCCGGAAAAATTAATTCCATTGATGATTTCAAATGCATTGGAAGACAAGAAATTGCCAATTTATGGTGATGGAAAAAATATTCGTGATTGGCTACATGTTTTAGATCATTGTAGAGCTATTGATTTAGTTATGCATGAAGGTAAACTTGGTGAAGTTTATAATATTGGTGGCAACAACGAAAAAGAAAATATTTACATTGTTAAATTAATTTTGGAAGAACTTGGTAAGGATGAGTCATTAATTGAATTTGTAACAGATAGATTAGGTCATGATAGACGCTATGCTATCGATTCAACAAAAATTCAGAATGATTTAGGTTGGTCTCCGGAATATACTTTTGAAAAAGGTATTAAAGAAACAATTCAATGGTATTTGGACAATCAGGATTGGACCAATCAGGTTAAAAGTGGAGATTATCAAAAATATTATGAAAAAATGTATGGGAATAGATAAATTTTACACTTGAAATATTCCTTTTTTTATTCATTTATTATTTATTTTTTATTTTTTTTAATTTTTGTATAAAAATTTTGGATTAAAATAGTCTAAGATTTATTATTTTATTCAATACTTATTTTCAATTTTCATTAGAAATAAAGATAATTTTATATATTATCTTTTTTAATATTACATTTATGTAATGTTTTTTTTATTAAAGTATTACATTTGGGGAAATGGTGATTTAATGTTGGAGCAATATTTACCTTTTGTTGGCTTAATTATTTTTGGTAATATTGAAAACTTAGTACTCTCTTCACAAGGAGTTGTTGCTGGTGTAAATCCAGTAAAATTAGCTATTGCAAGTATTATTTGTGTTTCAATGTGGTTAATTATTGGAACTTTTGGAACTCAAATTCTCATTGAATATGTTGATTTTATTGATTTTATTGGTGGTTTTGCAATATTCGTTTTAGGTTTACAAGCAATGATTCAATCTATTAGGGGTGAATAGAATGGATCAAGAGTTAAAGCATTTTTCAGTATTATTGGTTTTTGGAAACATTGAAAACTTAATTTTGGCGGCTCAAGGTGTTAATGCCCATGTAAATCCAATTGGTTTAGCTATCTTAAGTTTAACTGCTGTTTGTTGTTGGCTTTTAATAGGTACATTCGGTACAAAAATTGCTATGAAATATGCAAGAGTAATTAATTTCATAGGAGGTCTTGCAATATTTATTTTAGGTATTCAAGCAATGGCGGAAGCAATACCTGGAATGTTAGCATTTTTCCACTAAAATAATTATTTCTTATTTCATTGTTGATTTTTATGAAATATCTTAAACATAAAATCTATGGAGTTATATTTAACTTATTTAAAGTATTTCCCATTAATAAAAATAGAATTACATTCATTGTCGATTCGGGAGAATCGTTTAAAGGTAATCTAGATTATGTTAAAAAAGAATTCGAAAAAAGAGGAGGTTTCGAATTTCACTTTTTTTATAAAGATAAACTTTCAATTAATACATTTAAAAATTTAGCTACTTCAAAATATATATTTTTAAATGACAACTTTTTTCCTATTGCATTCATGAATTTTAAAGATGAAGCGATCGTCACTCAATTGTGGCATGCTCCAGGAGCATTTAAAAAATTTGGCGGGTCTGTTTCAAGTGATGATACTAAGGAAATGCTTTTAAAAATTTCAAAAAATACTGATTATCTAATCACATCTTCCAAAAATATTGAGGATTATTATAGTGAAGCATTTCAAATATCAAAAGATAAAATTAAACCCTTGGGCCTTCCAAGAATGGATTATTACTTTGAAAATCATGATATTGATGAGTTGAAGTCCAAATTTTGTAATGAATATGGTATTAGTTGTGATAAAAAAATAATTCTATATGCTCCAACTTTTAGGGATGAGGAAAAATATAATAATGTCTTCAATTATTTGGATTTAAATGAATTTAATGAGGCGTTAGACGAGAATTATATTCTAGCTTTAAGGTTACATCCGAAAATAAAGAATTTTTATTCTGAAAATATTTCCGCAACAGGAAAATATGTGGATTGCAGTGATTATAAATCTGAACAGGAATTATTGCTGATCAGCGATATTTTAATTACAGATTATTCGTCAATAATGATAGAATTTGCAATGTTAAATAAACCTATTGTATTTTTTGCATATGATTTGGATAGTTATTTAAATAATGAAAGAGGATTTTATTTTGATTTTGAATCTACTGTTCCGGGACCTGTTGTAAATGATTCCAATCAGTTAATTAATGTTATTGTGAATAATGAATTTGATGAAAGTAGAATGTCCAGTTTTGTTAGGACACAGATTGATGAAATTGATGGTGAAGCATCTAAAAGAGTTGTTGATTTTCTTTTAAAATATGGTGGCTAAAATGAATTTTATTAAGATTAGTGTAATTATACCGGTTTATAATTGTGCTGAATATATAGGTGCAACTCTTAAATCAGTAATCAATCAAGATTTTGAAGATTATGAAATAATAGTCATTGATGATGGTTCTACAGATGATAGTTTAAAAGTAATCAATGAAACATTGAACAATTGTGGAGTTCCGTATGAGGTAATCCATCAGGAAAATAAGGGAGTTAGTGTTGCAAGAAATCATGGAATTGAGATGTCATCAGGACAATATTTAGTTTTTGTCGATGGCGATGATATAGTTTTAGAAAATCATTTATCCGAATTATATGATCCTAATTATGACTTTAACTTAATACAATTTGCAAAAAAAGACGATGCTTCAATTTTAACTCCAAATCGCTTAAATGATAGTGTTATTTCCACTAAGGATTTTATTAAAAAAGAACTTAATATGGAAATTGTGTTTAATTTTTTCCAATTGTCTTATAGGGCCAGCATTATTAAAGAAAATAATATTTACTTTTCTCCAGGTGTTGTTTATGGGGAAGACACTGAATTTGCACTAAAAGCATTAATTTACGGTGATTCAATTCATATTAGTAATGAAATAACTTATTTTTATGTTCAACGTTCTAATTCAGCTATTAGAACAACCGAATTCAGACGATTTGATGTTATTCCAATTTTTGAGGGTTTGGCTAATTTTTATAGACTTAATGGGAAAAATGATTTAGCAAATTTAATAATCTATTCAAGAATTCCAAAAGCGATTTTCGGTAATATGAATTACTTCTTCTACAGCTGTTATGGTTTTGAGAATGTAATGTATGTAATGAAGCAAAAAAATTTGTTATCAAAATTGGCCAGATATAGAGGCGAAGATAAAAAATTTAGTTTGAAGGTACGGCTATTTTTATTAAATCCAAAATTATATTATAAATTGTGGTTTAGATTTAAAAATTCTATTGATTAATATGAAAGTTTCTGTAGTAACACCTAATTATAATGGAGAAAAGTTCTTAAAAACTTTCTTCGAATCACTTAACAATGACAGTGAGTTCATTGGGGAAGTAATCATCATAGATAATGGATCTAGTGATAATAGTAAGGATTACATTAACAACAACACATTTAATTTCCCGGTCAAACTTATAGAAAATTCAAAAAATTTAGGTTTTGCGCCTGCCGTTAATCAAGGAATTTCAAATTCAGAATATGAATATATATTTTCTCTAAATAATGATACTGAAGTTAAAAAAGGTTCCATTAAACACATGATTGATTTGATTTCATCAGATGACGATATTTTTTCTGTTCAAGCTAAAATGCTTCAATTTGATAATAAGGATTTAATTGATGATGCGGGGGATGAGTATAACCTGCTTGCTTGGACTAAAAAAAGCGGTGAAAATCACAAATCCGATGAGTTTGTTCAAGTAAAAGAAATCTTTTCAAGCTGTGCCGGAGCGGCTCTCTATAAAAAATCACTGTTGGAAGAGCTTGGAATGTTTGACGATAACTTTTTTGCATATATGGAAGATGTTGACTTAGCATTGAGGTCCAAAATAAATGGATATCATAATTTATTATGTCCGCAGGCTATTGTGTATCATATTGGGAGTGCGACCAGTGGAAGCAGATATAATGAGTTTAAAGTAAGGTTAGCCGCTCGTAATAATGTGTGGGTTGTTTATAAAAATATTCCGATTCCTTTAAAGATTATTAATTTCATATTTTTGTTTTTAGGATTTTTAATAAAATATTTGTTCTTTATGAAAAAGGGTTTTGGTTCAATTTATTTATCTGGAATAAAGGAAGGTTTATCTTCTAGAGATAAAATTAAAAAAACAGAATTCAAATCAAAAAATATAAAAAATTATTTAAAAATTGAATATAGATTAATTATTAACACAATTAAATTTTTAAAAAGATAATTGGTTGGTTTTCATGGATTTATCTATTGTCATTGTAAATTATCAAACGTTTGAATTAACTAGAGATACGGTTAATTCGATTTTAAAGTATTCCTATCCCTTTAGTTATGAAATAATTGTTGTGGATAATGCCTCTAATGATGATAGTTTGGCTAAATTAAAAGATTATTTTAAAGATAGTGTTAAATTTATTGAATCTGATGAAAATAAAGGATTTGCAGCTGGAAATAATCTGGCTTTAAGGCAAGTAGATAGTGATTATATATTGCTTTTAAATTCAGATACAGTTGTTTGGGAAAATACTTTAGAGCAGGTTTATAACTATATGGAAAAGCACCCGGATGTTGGAGCATGTGGCTGCAGGGTCAGACTGGAAAATGGCGAACTTGACAAAGCGTGTAAAAGAACTTTTCCAAATGTAAAAAATTCTTTTTTTAGATTATTCCATATTCCAAATAAAAGCAAGGATGACAATTACAATTTAACCGATTTGCCGGATGATGAGGTCTATGAGATTGATTGTTTAACCGGTGCATTCATGTTTATCAAAAATGAAGCCCTTAAACAGGCGGGTTTATTTGATGAAACATTTTTCATGTATGGTGAAGACATTGACCTATGTTATCGTATAAAAGATGCCGGCTGGAAAATTGTTTATTATGGAAAATCTTCAATAACTCATTTTAAAGGAGCCAGTAGTAAAAAACAAAAGAACAAACTGATTTATGAATTTTACCGTGCAATGTATATTTATTATAAAAAGCATCATGCAAAAGAATCTTCTTTTATTGTTAATATTATAGTTTACCTTGGAATTTTTGTTTTATGTGTTCTAAAACTATTTTTAAATTTATTTAAAAAAAGAGTTTAAATAAGATATAAAACAATATTATATTAACTAGTTTTTTTGGTAAAATTATGATAAAGGAAAATCAGCGATTATTAAATATTAGTTTGGTACTACTTGATGTTTTAGTTATTACTTTATCTCTTTACTGTTCTTTTTGGTTAAGATTTTATACAACATTATTTGGCCCAATTGGTGGTCATTTAGGCATTATGAGTTACACTTTATTTTTAGTTTTTGCTGTTATTCCTACCTATTTGATTCTTTATTTTGCATTTGGATTGTATAAGCCACGTAGAACCTATAAAAATATATTTTCAGAAGCAACACAGATTATAAAGGTAAATATTGTGGCATTTTTTGTTTTAGTTTCAATTTTATTTATTATTAATCAGCCTGACTTTTCAAGAATTATGCTTTTCCTTTTAGGAATAATCGGATCATTTTTCGGAATTATTGAAAGGTTCATCGTCAGAAGTGTTTTAAGAAGGATTAGAATTAATAACAGAAATCTAAAACATATTTTAATCGTTGGCGATAATGATTTAGCATTTTCATTTGCCCAAAAAATTAGAAGTAATCCTTATTTGGGTTATGTTGTAAGTGGAATTCTGGGAAGATCTGAAAATATTGGAAAAGAAATTGCCGGAACTGAAATTATAGGCGCTTTTAAAGATTTAGATTATATTTTGGAAAATAATAGATATGACCGTGTTGTTTTAGCAATTCCTTTAAAATATTATTATCGTATTAATGAACTTGTGGAAAGCTGTGAAAAATATGGAATTAAAGCGGAAATTATTCCTGATTATATTAGATATTTTCCAGCACAGCCGTCCGTTGACATGATTGAAGATATTCCTATAATTAATATTCGTTATGTTCCATTGGATGATGATTTCAATAAATTTTTAAAATACACTTCAGATTATCTATTTTCAATAATAGCTATCTTAATCACATCTCCAATAATGCTGATTACTGCAATAGCTATTAAATTAACATCTGAAGGCCCTATTATATTTAAACAAGAAAGAATAGGACATAATGCAAAACCATTTATGATGTATAAGTTTCGTAGTATGAAAGTTCAAGATCCAAGCCTGGAGAAGTCTGAATGGACAACAAAAGATGATCCACGTAAAACCATTGTTGGAAACTTTATTAGAAAAACTAGTATTGACGAGTTGCCTCAATTTTTCAATGTATTAAAAGGGGATATGAGTGTTGTTGGCCCAAGACCTGAAAGACCTTACTTTGTTGAACAATTTAAGGAAAGCGTTCCAAAATATATGGTCAAACATCAAGTAAGACCTGGAATAACTGGTTGGGCTCAAATTCATGGGTGTCGTGGAGATACCTCTATTAAAAAACGTATACGATATGATATTGAGTACGTAGAAAATTGGCACATGGGATTAGACTTGGCAATAATGATTAAAACAACATTAAAGAAAAATCCTAATGCATATTAATTATTTGGCACATATGCACATTGTCACACTTGGGCTATATTTATAATAAATTTTTTTTATAATATAAAATATTACTCATCAAATGCTCTCTCTAATATTTTATATAGAGTATAGTGATAAAATAATAATTAACTTTTCTATGAGGGGTTTGGTATGCAAGAAGAAATTTTACAATTATACGAAAAAATCAAAGATCAACTTTCTGAAGAAGAGTTTTACGCTGAAATAGAAGAATTACGTAAAAGTTACGGTGATGTAGAATTTATGAACGATGTGGATTTAGCAGGCATGATTTTAGGAAATTATGGTGTTGAAATTCCTGAAGTGACTTCTACAGAAGAAGATGCTGATTCTTCTATTGATAATTCTATAGAAAGTGATGAAGATGCAGGATTTACAATGACTGAAGAAATTCAAGAGTATTATGACAAAGTTAAAGATAAAGTTAGTGAAGATGAGTTCTTCAAACGCATGGAAGTATTCAAAAAAGAAAATGCGAATATATCATTCATGGGTGACACTGATTTTGCTAACATGGTTGTCACTGAATTGGAAGACAAAGAAGAGGTAGTCGAAACAATATCAGAAACTCCAGAATATTCTGAAAAAGCAATAAAAGATTTAGAAGATGGCAGTAAAGATGTTCATGTTTCAGGTAGAGTAATATCTATTTCTAATAAAAGATCATTTAAAACACGCAAAGGTAATGAAGGTGAAGTTTGCAATGTTGAACTTCAGGATAATACAGGTACAATGAGATGTGTTTTCTGGACTCAAAACATGCCACTTTTAAATAAATTCATTGAAGGCGACATTATACAAATTAAAAATGTTGATATTAAAGAAGGATATTCCGGTCTTGAAGCTAATCTAAGACCAAGATCAACAATCGCCCATATTGATGAAGATACTTCAAAATATCCGGTTTATGAAGAAACAATTACTGATATAGCAGATATTAAACCTGATACTAAAGTAAATGTCATTGCTAGAATTGTCAGAATCCCTACAATTAGAAGTTATGAAAAAAATGGAAAACAAGGAAAAGTTGCTTCACTTGAATTACAAGATGCAACAGGTAAAATTTCCTATACTTTATGGAATAAAAATGTTGAGTTAATTAAAGATTTAAATTTAGAAGATGGAGATACTGTAAAAATACTCGCAGCTCAATCTCGTGAAAGAATAATTAGGGATGGTGAATCTGAAATATCATTAACTCATTGGGATGGAAGAATTATTAAAGGCGAATATGATGTTCCTGAAATAGAACAAGAATTCACACAAATTGGAGATTTGTCAGAACAAAAAGACGTTTCTATTAAAGGCGTAGTTGTCAGACTCCAAGATATTAGAACATTCCTTAGAAAAACCGATAATACTGAAGGAAGATTAAGAAACTTCGACGTTGGAGATTCAACAGGTACTATTAGAGTTACTGTTTGGGGAGATGATACTGCTTTACCTATTAATAAAGCGGATATTGTTAAAATTATTGGTGGAGATGTTCGTTTTGATGAATACACAGAAAGTGGATATTCAATGAACACTAATTTCAATACTCAAATCACTATCAATCCTACAAACTTAACTGCTGAAGAATTAGATGAATTTGAAGCTATTAGAGAACAATTAAGGCCAGTTCCTATTGGAAGTATTGCTGAAATTGATGATGACGGTAAAGAAATAGATGTTGTTGGTAGAATTCTCTCAGTAAATGATATTAATGAATTCCAACGTGATGATGGAAGTGTAGGTCTTGTCAGATCCGTAATGTTTGCTGATGAATCAGGCAAAGTTCAATTGTCTTTCTGGAATGAAAGAGCACAGGAAGAATATGTTGTTGGAGATGCATACCAAATTGAAAATGCTAGAACAAGACTTGGAATGATGAGTGTTGACTTAAATGTTGGAGGTACTTCTAGAGTAATTAAATTATCCGAAGAACAAGCATCAGCAATGTTTATACCGGAATTATCTACCTTAGAAAAAGCAATTTATGATTTTAAAAAGATTGAAGATTTAGATGAAGATGAAGAAGATAAAATTATCATAGGTAGAATAATCGAAATCAATGAAATCCGAGAATTTGACAGAGATTCTGGTGATACAGGTTATGTAAGAAATATTGAAATTGCCGATGACACTGGTTCAATTAGAGTTGCATTATGGGATAATGATGCACTTAAAGAAAGAAAAATAGGAGATGGAATAAAATTACAAAATCCACGTTTAGCATTAAATATGGATAACCGTCTTGAAGCTAATGTATCAAGGGCTACAACTATCCTTGAACCTAGTGAAAGTGAATTAGAACAATTACCATCTATTGATGAGTTAATGGCTGAAATTTACACTCCTAAAACCATAGAATCATTATTGGAAGATGATACTAATGTTTGTGTCACTGGAACAATTAAAGAGGTAAATACTCAAAGAGTACTCCTTACAAGATGTCCTAATTGTAATCAAAGTGTTGAAGAATCAGATGATGAATACATTTGTGACAATTGTGGATTTACTTTTGATAAACCTGAATATCTTCTAATGGTTCCTACAAGAATTGAAGATGATACTGGTGAAATTCAAGTTACATTCTTCGATAAACTAGCAGAAGAATTAATTGGAATGAAAAAAGAAGAAATCATTAGTCTTGTCGATGATGGTTACGGTATTGAAGAGAAACTTGAAGATCTAAGTGGTTTAACTATCGAGATTATAGCTAATGTCAGTTTTGATGAATATAGGGAAGAAAACAAATTAACCCCTAAAAAGATAATAAACAAATATTTTTAAATAAACAAAAGGAATGATTATAATGGTAGAATTAGCAGATTTACCTGGTGTTGGTGAAAAAACAGCAGAAAAATTAAAAGATGCAGGATTTGCTGATATGATGAGATTAGCAACTGCTACTCCAAAAGAATTATCAGTAAAAGCAGAAATTGGTGAAGGAGTTGCTGAAAAAGTTATTGAAGCTGCTCGTAGAGCTGAAAATATTGATTTTGAAACTGCTTTAGAAGTTGATGAAAGAAGAAAAGATGTCGGTCATATCACTGTAGGTTGTCAAGAATTCAATGATTTAATTGGTGGAGGTATTGAGACTCAATCAATCACTGAAGTATTTGGTGAATTTGGATCTGGTAAAAGTCAAATTTCCCATGAATTGGCTGTAACTGTTCAATTACCTGTTGAACTTGGAGGACTTGATGGTGAATGTGTATTTGTAGATACTGAAAACACTTTCCGTCCAGAAAGAGTAAGACAAATCGCTGAAGGTTTTGATTTAGATGTTGAACAAGTTTTAAGTAGAATTCATGTTGCTCGTGCATTTAACTCTGCTCACCAAATATTAATGGTGGATAAAATCAATGAACTTATTCAAGGTGGAACTAATGTTAGATTAGTTATTGTTGATTCTTTAATGGCTCATTTCAGAGCAGAATATGTTGGAAGAGAATCTCTTGCAGTAAGACAACAAAAATTAAATCAACATTTACATTCACTTCAACAAATTGCAAATACTTACAATGTTGCTGTTTTCTTAACAAACCAAGTTCAAGCTAAACCGGATTCCTTCTTTGGAAGTCCTACTAAAGCTATTGGAGGGCATGTTTTAGGTCACGCTTCTACTTATAGAATTTGGCTTAAAAAAGGATTAGCAGGTAAAAGAATTGCACGTTTAGTTGATTCTCCTCATTTACCTGAGGGCGAATGTGTATTTAAAATTACTAGCGAAGGTATCGTTAGCTAATTTTATTTTTTCTTTTTTTATTTTTAATTTTTTTAATAGTGTAATCATTTAGGTTACACTGCTTGGAATTTACATGAATTTGTGTCTAAAAATGGTTAATATTAACATAATTAAAAGTTATTATTTTATCAAATACGAATAATTATTCTTTTTTTAGTCTAAATATCTTTAATTATTCTTTTTTCAAGCTATAAATTAATTTTAATCAATATTTTTTTTCATCATATATAAACTTTACTCTAAAATTTCATAAGAAAGCTTTAAATATGTGTATTTACTACATATGTATATCTAATACTATGTAAAAATTCTATAGACTTTTTTTAAAAAATTGCAATTTTTATGATATATTAGATATTTTTCACGACTTGTACAAGGTGAAT
>JAEIGA010002423.1_pt1 | contig 29772 bp, 31 predicted proteins | sample 9270691 | NCBI WGS metagenome assembly JAEIGA01 (sample SAMN17057246, study PRJNA624740) | gut metagenome | biome: biome; isolation source: fecal sample | host: Bos grunniens | place: China: Xizang | collected 2019
CCATTGGCCAATTTTACACGGGCAACCTTACGCTGCGCCGAGTTAGGTTTTTTCGGTGTTGTCGTATAAACACGTGTGCAAACACCACGTTTCTGTGGGTTTTCCATCATGTCAGGCGCAGTACTTTTTACTACGACTTTTTTACGAGGTTTCCGAATCAGTTGGTTTACTGTTGGCATTCAAAATCTCTTTGTTTCTTTCTACCTGTTTTACTCTGCACAAAAGCCACCTTATCAGACTTATTTCAACGACTTATGCCGGATTATAACTCTGAATTATTAGGCGGTTTCCTGTGTATCTTACTCTCCTTAATTACACGGAAAGCGAACATACTATAATCACCCGCCCCCAAATTGTCAAGGAAAATCTGGGAATTAATCTTAACAAAAACGCTTGAAATACGCGTATTTTTAGGATTTTAGAGAAATTACAAATTTGACAAAACAGAACCTTGTGCAAACAATCTAGAAGCCCGCCATCTGGCGGGCAATTCAATCAAAATTCAGCCCCAAAAACAAAACCAAACTTCATCGGCGCCTTATCAAAACTATGCACAACATCTTTGGACGTATACACGCCAACATACTTGGTCACATCTATGTTATAGTTTACACCAAACCCAAAACGCAACCTTTCCCCATCATAATATTCACCAAACAAATCATAATCAAACAACATTTCGCCCACAAGATTCCAATTTTGATTCAATATATACTGCCCCTGTAACCCCACCGTCATTGCCCAGGCATCAAATGTATCCTGGGGCAAATCATCATTCAAATAATCCAATTGCACAATCCCAACAACCGTCCAATTATCTGCCATTCTTCCAACACGCGCCCCGGCGGTCCAATTATATGCAACTGTCTGCAAATTATCCCGCGTATTATACACCTGTTTCACATCACCATATATTTCGGCATGATTTTCACCTTCTTGCGCCAAATTCCAATCAAAACCAAATTCTAAATCATTCCACGACCATTTACCAAATTCTGGATGATCCGAAGAATCATACGAACCACTGGTTGCAACATGAATTGCGAACGCATCAGAAACACCATACCCAAATTTGTCCGCCATAACAAAGCGTTCAAACTTGGTATCAAATTCAACCGGCTGAAAAATATTATAAAACCGACCCGCCGCCGGATTGTATAATGGATTACCATTGAATACACTTGCCGCATTTGCGCCACTAATTACCATCCCCAGCGCACCAACAACAAAATACGATATTTTTTTCATTACTCTCTCCCTTCTTTCGCAAAATAATTTTAAATGATATGAAAAAACATATAAACAGGAACGAATTCAGAAAAAATATTAACCGCACGCCAACAATGATACAGCACCTGCACCATCAGATTTTATTTTTTATTTTTAATTTTGCGCCAATCTGCATGATTCTTCTTATGCGTTTCATAATCACGCGAAAACCTGTGTCCACCACGCCCATCCGCAACAAAGAATAAAAAATTTGTTTCCGCAGGATTCAAAACCGCACGAATTGCACCCTGCCCCACATTGGCAATCGGCGCCGGTGGCAACCCTTTGTTCCGATATGTATTATACGGACTGGATGTCTGCAAATGCCCACGCAACAATGGCGCACCACGCATATCCCCCAAACCATTCGTCAACGCATAAACCACCGTCGGATCTGCCTGCAAACGCATCCCCTTGTTCAGACGATTCAAATACACACTGGCCACAATTGGCATTTCACGTGCCAACGGCGTTTCCTTTTGAACAATAGACGCCAGCGTTACAACATCATTCCACGTCTTTAATGGCTTTGGCAACCTGCGACTGGTGCGATTCCAAGAATCTTCTATCCCCTGCATTTTCTTACGCATTAAATCCAACAATGCTAAACGTCGCGTACCACGCGCCACTGTATAAGTATCTGGGAACACCATACCATCTTTCAAATTACATACCGGCGCATTATCCCCCGCGCTGCATTCAACCGGCCCAGTTAACGTTGCAGATTGCAACAATAAATTCTTAATCTGCTTTATGGTCAAACCTTCGGGAATAACAATCGTCGTTGACGCGACCCGACCATTTACCAACATATCCGCAATACGCCACACACTGGCACCGCGCGGAATATCATATTGCCCCGATTGAATTCGTCCACCTTTGATACGCACAACCTGTTTAAACAAGACATCTGAATCAATTAATTTTTGCTTCACCAATCTGTTCGCAACCCCTGTTACCGAATCACCACGCACAACATCAAATACAGATGGCACACGCACTGTTGAATGAACACCAAACACATAGAAAATCGCACAAAACACAATTAGTATTGGCGCAACAATCATTTGAATCAGAACACGTTTTGGGAAAAATTTTCTTAATCTGGGCATATCCGTCTAATTATTACAGATAAAAAAATTTTTTCAATCCACAAAAATATTAACAAAAAAAATCCCCGCCAGATGGCGGGTTTATTTTTATTATTTTATTTAACCTTCTTCAGAACAACGGACGCATTTGTTCCACCAAAGCCAAACGAATTACTGATTGCGACATCAACTTTGCGTTCTTTGGCCTTATGTGGCACCAGATCAAAGTCCCCAACTGCATCTTCTGGATCATCCAAATTGATTGTTGGTGGCACAATGCCATCACGAATCGCCAGCGCACAGAAAATTGTTTCCACCGCGCCCGCGGCACCCAGCAAATGCCCCGTCATTGATTTCGTAGACGACATAGACACCGGCACACCTGCAAATAAATTCTGCACCGCCGCCAATTCGCCAACATCACCCAAACCTGTTGATGTTCCATGGGCATTAATATAATCAACATCCGCCGGATTCAGTCCCGCATCCTTTAACGCAGATTCCATTGCACGCATACCACCTTCGCCATTTGGTGCCGGCGCAGTAATATGATACGCATCCGCTGACATGCCGTATCCAGCAACCTCAGCATAAATTTTTGCACCACGCGCAACCGCATGTTCATATTCTTCCAGGACCAACACACCCGCACCTTCGGCCATTATAAAGCCGTCACGATTTTTATCCCATGGACGCGACGCGCGTTCCGGTTCGTCATTACGTGTACTTAGCGCACGCATTGCCGAAAACCCAGCCAGACCGATACGTCCAACTGCGCCTTCGGTTCCACCACAAACCATAATATCTGCATCGCCATATTTAATCATGCGTGCTGCTTCACCAATTGAATGCGCCCCAGTTGCACATGCCGTCACCGCAGAAATATTTGGTCCTTTTAACCCATACTTAATCGAAATATTTCCAGCCGCCATATTAATAATCCCTTTTGGGATAAAAAACGGACTGACGCGACGCGGTCCACCGTTATGCAATTCAATACAATTATCATAAATCGTATTCAGCCCACCAATACCACTGCCAACCGACACACCAATACGGGTTTTATCACCTTCATAATTATCCAAGCCAGCATCTTTAATTGCTTCATCTGCCGCAACCAGACCATACAAAATACATTTATCCAGTTTGCGCTGTTCACGTGGTTCAACAACCGCATCAAAATTACACTGTCCAATTTCTGTTCCAACAACAGGGATTCCCGCAATCTGCGATGCTAAATCAGAAACTTCAAAAGAATCAATTTTACGCACCCCCGATTTACCGGCCAAAATATTTTGCCATGCATTTTCAACACCTGTTCCAACTGGCGAAACAATTCCCATACCGGTAATAACAACTCTTCTCATAATTTATATTCCTTTATAAATATTAACATACGGGCTAATGATAAACAAAATTCGCAAAAAATACAGCAAAAAAAATCCGTCAGACATTTGTCTGACGGAAAAAAAAATCAAATACAAAACAAAAAATTAATTTTTCTTGTTTTCTTCGATATATTTAACTGCATCACCAACTTTTTCCAATTTAGCAGCTGCATCATCTGGAATAGTAATATCGAATTCTTTTTCAACTTCCATAACGAATTCAACAACGTCCAAAGAATCCGCACCCAAATCATTAACGAATGCTGCTTCTTCTGTAACTTTTTCTTCTGGCACACCCAGTTTTTCAGCTACGATTTTTTTTACTTTTTCAAAAGTTGTCATATTTTTTTCCTTTGTTTTTGTTAAATTGTTTGGTCCTTACCATGACCGTCGTTGTACTGTACGCTATCATTTTATGACATGCGTGTCAAGAATTTATAACAAACTATAACATACTTGACAAAAAACTAATAAACTTCTTCTGCCAAAACTTCATCTAATAAACTGTTCAAATTTGCACGATAATCTTCCCTATCTGACGCCCAAACGACCTGACGCATCAAGAATTTATAGACGTCATCCATTGTCAAATTTGGGATTCCTGCATCCTTTGCAACGCGTCGCCATGCCGTACGCGGATCAATCAAATGCACACCACCGCGTCCTGGGAATACCCATTGACCATCTTGGGGCAAATCCTGCAATAAAACAATTGCCCTGTCTGACAGTGGTCGCGAATTCCACATATCATGATTAAAATCCAAATCTTCCCACGCCATTGAGAATATTTTTGAACGTGGCGCAAATCCATAAATTAGCATGAAGAACGCAGAACGCAAAACAGGATCAACCACCCTGTCAATTGCTACGACCAAACGACGAAACCCCGCACGATTCAATGGGCGTATACGGCGGTTTTGTTGAACTTTTTTCAACCCCACAACCGGATTAGATTTCACATACCCCATTTCAATCGCATAATTAAAAACACTTTGCAAAAATTCCTGCATACGTGCTGCAATTGCATTACCATTTATATTTTGAATTAAATTCTTTATATCATCCGAAGAAATTTCAGCAATTTTTTTATCAAATAAATTTACCAGATGACGATTAACCGCGCGAACCAGTTTTACATAAGAATCTTCATTACGACGAACTTTGTTCTCCATATACATATCCAAAAACTGTTTAAACAAAATTCGTTTACGACGAATCGGGGGCTGCTTCATCGCATCATCTAAAATTGTCGGCACTGCACTGCGCGCATCCTCTATATCCATTTGCGGATAATTACCAATTAAAATCCGCTTATCCTTGCCGCGAACACGCTTACGCACAAAGAATGTTTTCACACCACGACTGGTTACATACATACGTAAACGAGGTTCTGAAACATCCTGGACCACATCAAATCCCTTGACCGGTGCTGGCAGGTTATCCAATATATAAGGATTAAAATAGAACTGGTGTGCCATGGGCCACCCCCTTATTTTTCATTTTTATTTTACATTCTGGAACTTAGTATTCCAAAATTCCCCCAAACGATTACGAACATCTTTTAATTCATCATACATTTTCCAATATCTATCATGACGAAACCACTGTGGGCAACTTTTATCACACTTCTTTTCAAAAAAGCACGAACAATACCGTATATAACTATTTTCAAACACAGCTTTTCGCCCAGTTTTTTCTCTGCGCATACATCTAACATTGCTTCCTTCAAACTCTTTATCAATCTGACGATAGCGAAAATCACGTTCAGACTTCAATCTATCACGTTTTGCGCACAATTCTCTATATTCTTTCCAATCCGCCACCATCTGACTAAACGGTGTTTTTACAATATACTCATACATACTCATATCTTTTACCCTTTATACTTTACGATACTTTTAACGCATTAATAAACGCGGACTGTGGAATTTCTACATTACCAAAAGAACGCATACGCTTTTTACCCTCTTTCTGTTTTTCCAACAATTTACGTTTACGAGTTATATCCCCCCCATAGCACTTTGCAGTAACATCTTTGCGATATGCTGCAATTGTCTCTCTGGCTATAATTTTTCCACCAATCGCTGCCTGCAATGGTATTTTAAATTGATGTCGTGGAATTAAATCTTTTAATTTTTCAACAATTTGCCGTCCACGTTTTTCCGCGAACGAGCGATGACACATAAACGATAACGGTTCAACATTTTCTTCATTTACCAATATATTAACCTTGACCAAATCAGATGCCTGATAACCATATACAACATAGTCAAAAGACGCATATCCCGACGAAATAGATTTTACCCTGTCATAGAAATCAAACACGATTTCCGCCAACGGCAATTGATAAACCAGAACTGCACGATTACCAACATAAGATATATTTTCTTGGACACCACGTCGTTCTGAACACAGCGACATAATCCCCCCCATATACTTATCAGGCATCATAATTGTCGCGCGCACCCACGGTTCTTCAATCGACGCGATTCGCGTTGGCTCTGGCATATCAGCAGGATTTTCCAAATCAATCACCGAACCATCACGCATATGAATTTTATACAGCACACTAGGCACCGTATTAATCAGATTCAAATTAAATTCACGCGCCAAACGTTCGCTGATGATTTCCATATGCAACAGACCCAAGAAACCACATCGCAACCCAAACCCCAGCGCAGACGATTTTTCCACAGTGAACATAAACGACGCATCATTCAACGCCAACTTTTCTGCACTTTCGCGGAATGTTGGGTAATCATCGGCTTCAACTGGAAAGAAAGACGAAAACACCACCGGTACTGACGGTTTAAATCCTGGCAGCATCTGTGCATTTTCACTGCGCGCATCGATAATAGTATCCCCAACCTTGCAATCATGAATTGTCTTCATACCAGTGATAATAAATCCAATTTCCCCAGTATGCAGCTTATCTACATTAACCATTTTTGGGGTAAAATATCCAATCTTATCGACGACATATTCTGCGCCCGTCGCCATAAATTTAATTTTCTGACCACGCGACAACACACCATCAACCACACGCACCAAGATTACTACACCCAAATAAGAATCATACCACGAATCCACCAATAACGCGCGTGTTGGCGCATTTTCATCACCATGTGGCGCCGGCAGTTTTGTAACAATCTCTTCCAACAGTTCTGGCACACCATCACCTGTCTTACCAGATACCGCCAACGCATCATCTGCATCCAATCCAATAACATCTGCGATTTGTTCACGCGTTCCCTGAACATCACTGGACGGCAAATCAATCTTGTTCAAAACCGGCAGCATTTCCAAATCATTATCCAATGCCAAATATGCATTTGCCAACGTTTGCGCCTGAACCCCCTGGGTTGCATCAACCAAGACCAATGCCCCTTCACATGCTGCCAACGACCGCGACACTTCGTATGAAAAGTCCACATGTCCCGGCGTATCCATCAAATTCAGCTGATATTCTTGACCATCCTTGGCCTTGTAATTCAAACGCACCGTCTGTGCCTTAATCGTAATACCACGTTCACGTTCAATATCCATAGAATCCAAGACCTGGGCCTTCATCTCACGCGATTGCAAACCACCTGTAAACTCAATCAACCTGTCCGACAGTGTCGATTTACCATGATCAATATGTGCAACAATTGAAAAATTACGGATATTAGACTGTTTCATACAAATTCACCTATACTCTATGCGGCAATGATATACCAGTATTACATTGTTCGCAAGGTGAATTTTTACAAAAATTTCTGCATAGAATTATCCCAACAAAATTTCTGGAAACCATGCCGCGCATAGAACGCCAACGCCTGTTTTGTTGGCCGTGATTGTAATCTTATTTTTTCCACACTACATTCCCGCGCATATTTTTCATATGCCTGTAACAGCGCACTGCCCACCCCCATACGATGATACTCTTTGTTCACGAACAGGTCATAAAGTGTCACACACCTTACCCCACCTGCATCACCGATCAAGAACCCGCGGACAGCACCATTTGTTTTTTCATCAACAAACATTACCGACCCGCCCGAATCTACCCTGAATTTCAATACAAACCATTCTGACATTGAACCGGCATCCATAAACATGTTAACAATACCATAGCACGTCCGCAACATATCACGGTCCATGCACATCACACGACGTATCATTTACATTTCCAGATTATTTAACAATTCATCAATCTTTGTGGCTTTTTCCAGCGTATCATCATACTGGAATTTAATATCCGGCACATATTTTTGATTCATACGCGCCGCCAGTTCAAAACGCACCATACGTGTAATAGAATCCAATCGTTTTTGCACCGCATCGACATCCGGATTACGCGTATAATAGAACAAACGCACAAACTGCAAACCACCATGCGCCACACTGCCAACCAGCGACACACCTGATACAAGTGCATCTTCGCCCCAGTTATCACGCAATATTTCCGCGACCAGTGTCTGCACCTTGGCTGCGACACGTTCACCACGATTTGAATTAAATTGTCTTTTTGCCATTTTTAATCTTTTTTTGTTATTATATTGTATTGTAAAGTACAAGATATTAATTTACAATCAAGAAAAATTTGCACAAACACAGGGAACAGGGATGAAATTTTCAGAATACATATTACAGAAATCCGAATCACGTGGCTATTCATGGTTGGTATTTTTTCTGACCATATGTGAATCAATATTTTTATTTGTTCCACCCGAAGTATTCATCGCCCCACCAATTATTGCGAACAAAAAACGTGCCCTGCCTATAACCGTGGCGGCATCTCTGGGGTCAATTGTTGGTGGTGCAATTGCATATATGATTGGTCTGTGGTTATACGATTCGGTTGGAGTATGGCTAATTGAAACATTTTCAAATCCTGAATTGATTGAAACCGCGATAAAACCGATGTTCAGCAAATATGGAATATTAATAATTGTACTGACTGCGGTGACACCAATCCCGTACAAGTTATTGGCGATATGGCTGGGCTTTATTGGGTATCCAATGGCATTATTCCTGGCGGTATCAGCGATATTCCGCACTGGTCGTTTTGCGATTATTGCGACATTACTGTATTTTTTCCAAGAACGTGCGAACGCAATTGTAAAAAAATATTTCTGGCCGATAACCATTGGCGCAATCGCAGCAGCGATTTTAGGAATTGGATTAATCAGTTTAATATAAAAACACCGGCAAACATATGCCGGTATTTTTACAAAAAAACAATCAGTGCATCAGAACAATACGTTAATCTGTGCCCCGACCTGAAAATCATCAGATTCAAATTCATAGTCAACACGTCCGATATACTGAGTATTTCCAAACTTACGCACGAACTTAGTATGCAACCATTCCTGATCAAAATCCGTACCATCGATTGGATCTTTGTGTGTTGCCTTGCGAACAGTAAATCCTGCACCCAGATTAAAATCTGGCGAGATACGAAAATACGCTTCGGGTGTAAAGTCCAAGAACGCCACGCCACGCACATCATCAAACACCCACGTAGATTTAACAGTTGCAGCCAATGTCATACCTGCATATTGACGTCCGAAACGCACCCCGGCATAGTATGTTGAATCTGCATAATCTGGCGTACGCACACGTGAACCGCCACCAAATTTAAAACCAAACAACACATCCGAAATTATACGTGCATCGTTATCATCTGCATTAGCCATACGATACACTGCCCCTAAATCAATTGCAGAAAAACCGTCTTCATCACCATTAAAGTCATGCTGATAGTGAACATCTGCACCAACTGTCAAACGATTATTCATACCATACGACATTGATTGCCCTGCCCGCAAAATGTGATCCCAATACGTCAGTGATGTCTTTGACAGAATTCCTTCTGTTTTCAGCATAAACAATGGATCAGACGTATCCAACGACAAATCGTTTGCATTTGACAAAGATGGCACGATCATGCACATCGACAACAAAACCCCAGATAAAAATTTACGCATATTGAACCCTCTCTCCTCGGAATAAAAAACGAATTCTGCCCCCAATAACATGGGGGCAAAATTTATTCAAGTATTAAAATTGGAACATAACCTGCAAACCGATTGACGTTTCCGCATAGTTATCTAATTCGGCCTTGCCGATATTAGTCAACTGATCATACCCCAAATTTGGTGACATATAGTACACATCCAGTTTTTTTCCATCTGCACTGTCATAAAATACTGTTTTTGCATACAGATTCAACGCGAACCAATCATTTGGCTGCCAACCAATTGCGCCTTTGATTGTTGCAGAATTGTGCCAATCATAATGTCCCAAAACTGTTTCCAGATTCAGCGTCCAATCTTTGTTCAGGACACTGAACACACCCATACCACCTTCGAAATAGATTGCTGAATCTTCACCCACCTGGTATGGCATATACAGCAATTGATAATTTCCTGCTTCTTTATCTTCTACACCGTTACCATATGAATTTCCATCCAATGCCAGATACCAACCACGTACCAAACCATAAACTGTGGACGATGCGACTTTATATCCGACCTTGGCTTCTAACAAGAAGTTATTTGAAATATCTTTCTGGTGCTGATAATATGCTGACGCCATACCGATCCATTTTTCATTATCCATGAAACGCCACTGGCCACCGATACCGAACAGATTCAATCCATTATCATCCATTTTATCAGCTGGTGAATTATCATCCCATTCGAACTTATATTCATCCATATCGAATTGCAACATACCCATTAATGCAACAGTATCTGTAATACCATAACTAAAATCTTCTTTGATGGTAAAACGACTCATATCCCAGTTACCACCAATTGGTGTTTCAGTATTGATTGTAAAATCATACCCAGCCATTGTGTAACCCAAATCCGTCACAGAACCGAATACACCCCCCAGTGGCTGATAGAACGGATGGGCGATAAAATATTTACGTGATAATTTATTAACAACTTTTTCCGCACGTGTTGAACGCTTGGTTGTTTTCACTGCACGTGCAGACGACGAAGACGCCCCTTCGTATTGTTTATACAATGCGCTGCGATTTGCGGGTTTTGTATAGTACAAATCTGCGGCATCTTTGGTTTCATATGTCTTGGTTGTTGTACGTGTTTTATATTTTTGATAGTTTACTTTTTCCCGTGTACGTGTTGCTGGTGCCGACGTCAGATTAACACTGGACCCTGCACGCGCACCTGAATTAGTTGCTGCATTTGCATCTAAAACCGCCAACACAGACAAAACACCAACGATACCAACAAATGTTTTTTTCATAATAAAACTCCTTTTCCACCAGATTATATCACAAAAAGTGCACATACAAAAGCCAAAAAACATTGTCATACCTGCACTCATCTTTTTCATTTCCACGCAGACGGGAACAATAACTAATAAATTCTGCACACAGGAATGAAAAAGTTGCCAAATCTGGTTCCGCGGTCCAACCACGGAATAACAAAACAAGACAAAAGAAAAGAAAAAAAACAAAACAAAAAAACCGGGTAAAACCCGGTTTTTTATTTTCATTGGAAATATTATTTAACAATAGATTCCCATTTCAAATCTTTAGTTACATTATCATATACCAATGCACATGTTGCAGTACCATTTTCACATTCTGTAGGCACATTCATCTTTGCAACCGCTGTCAAAGACGCACGTGTAACAGATATCTTACCGTTTGCTTCAGAAACAGCAGATACATATTCACCTGCGACAGCAGCATCTTCAACATCTAAAGCTTCGATTTTGCCTTGAGCATCAGCAATCGCTTCTGACTTTGCAGTTGCAATCGCAGAATTCATATCTGTTGTATTTGTATAATCAGCCAACGCTGTTTGAATTTTAGTATCCGCCGCTGTACCTGCCGCTGTAACCGCTTCACCCTTGGCTGTTGCAATCGCAGAATTCATATCTGTTGTATTTGTATAATCAGCCAACGCTGTTTGAATTTTTCCATCCGCCGCTGTACCTGCCGCTGTAACCGCTTCACCCTTGGCTGTTGCAATCGCAGAATTCATATCTGTTGTATTTGTATAATCAGCCAACGCTGTTTGAATTTTTCCATCCGCCGCTGTACCTGCATCAGCAATCGCTTCAGACTTTGCATCAGCAATCGCCTGCGTATTTTGACCCTGGAAAGTTGTCATTTCTTCATTTGTTACAACATCAACTGTCTTTGCATATTCAGCCAAATCAGTAGACTGCAACGCGTTATCTGCCTTATCCAAAGACGCCTGAACGCCAGCGTCCAACTTAGCCTTTGCAACAGTGCCATCTTTCAACGCACTCCCATCAATAGAATCAGCCCCGAAAGCAGTACCGTCCGAAATACTATCTGCGATTGCATTGACCGCATCTTTCAAGTTTGTTTTATCTGCAGCAACACCTTTAAAGTCCCCTGCAACAAATGTTTTCTGACTTTCTGGCAAACCAGATTGTGTGTTAACGTACTTTGTTGACGCGATATCCGCATTTGCCGCAGTAACCGCCATCATTGCAACCAAAGATGCTGTTAATATTTTTTTCATTTTTCCTTCCTTTTTTTTGTTGTTTTATTTTTCTTCCTTCGAAGTCCATTTTATCACAAATTCAAATTTGAATCAATGATATAATTCCTTATTTATTCGCGCCCCGCGATATCTTCCCATGCGTATGTATACGACACGGTACCATCCGCCGCGGTATGCTTGTTTGCCGTCAGAACAAACGTTCCTTCGTCACTGGTGGTCGATGGTGCCTGAATTGCACCCGATATCAACGAATTTACATCCGTTGACAGCTGATCCGTACCAACAGCCTTTTCACCAATTTTGTCTGATGTAATTGCACCGTCGGCAATATTCCCAGATTCAACTGCACTTTCACCAATCTTGCCCTTGGTAATTGCACCGTTGGCAATATTCCCAGATTCAACCGCACCATCAGCGATCTTACCCTTGGTAATTGCACCATCGGCAATATTCCCAGATTCAACCGCATTCGCCGCAATTTTACCCTTTGTAATTGCACCATCGGCAATTTTTTCAGACGTAACCGCCGAATCCGCAATCATTCCTGTTTTAATACCCCCCGTGGCAATTGAAATTACACCATCTTCGGAAATAACAATCGCCTGGTCTGTATTGGTTAACTTAACCTGACGTTCCGCCAACGCGTCCGCCAAACCAGCAACCTGGGAAATCTGAATCACCGGAATATCCGCCGCCGCCAATGCACGACGCGACACCTTTATAACACCATTTTCTTGGGACACAGAATCCACAAACTGATTCTGAACCGCTGCATCAACATAATCCAATGCCTTGACCGCGACATCAATTGAATATTTTACAGAACCTGTTGTTGCGACGTCCGCATTCAATTTTTCAATTGCGGTTTTGTTCGCGCCAACCTGGGCTGTCAGCCCCGACACATCGCCACTGGTGCCACTTAATAAATCGGACAGAACCTTAATTTCGTTCTTGACGGAACCGGTTGTATTTTCATCACCGTTTAATATGGTAATTGCATTGGCGTTGCGTTGAATTAATTCAGATTGGGCGTCGTCAACCAATTTTTGTTCTGATGCCGCCAATTCCAACGCAGTATAAACCGTGCCACCCGTCACCAGATTTATCGCACCGTCCGTAATCGCACCAGTCGTCACATTAATTTTGTTATCATCTGAAATTGTGACCAAACTGTCTGACGTATCCAGAACCCCCTGTTTTTTGGCCAATTCAATGTCTAATTTTTCATCCAAGTATTGAGTAGAAACAACCGATGCACCCATCGCAGAAACAGACACCAGTCCTAACAACATGGTAAATATACCTGCGGTCAATCTTCTCATACTAAAATCCCTTCCTTCCTTTTCGTATGAATGCATTATATCATATTATTGCGAATCGTGTAAAGAGTAAAAATCAATTTTCAGAAAAAAAATTTATTCATCCACACATGCATATAATCAACTGATTTTACAAAACAAATAAGAAAGCGAGGGTTTAAACACCCCCACTTTCTTTCATATTAAATTCATTAATCTACATCTAATTATGACTGTTCCGGAACTGTTAATACCAATTCCATCCAGTATGGTGCACCATTTTCATCAACCGTCAGAACGCATGTTGTTTTATTGCATGCATCTGATGGCTTTGGAATTGCATAACCCTGAACCTGGCTGGCAGATACCACCGCATCTCCACCGGCTGCAACAGATTCTGCCATTGTCACATTGATCGTGTTATCTTCACCCAATGTAACATTTGTACCTTCAGAATACGTTGTATTTTCTGCAGAAATCGTAATCACACCATCTGCGAACGAAACCGCTGCACTGCCATCAGCCTTTAAATTATCGGCATTCAATGTCGCCTGTTTAGTCGCCAAATCTGCTTCAACATCAGCCGTCTTTGCATAATCAGCCAAATCCGCTTCTTTCACAAAATTCACGGTTTCTGCGGCAACCACCTGTTTAACCTGTGTCTCAGTTTGATATCCTGCACCTTCTAAAACATCAACGCGCCCTTCAATTGCATTAACATCAGACACCGATGCCTTGTCTGCCAAAGCTGCGCTAATATCATTTACAGTTTCCTGGGTTGCATATGTTTTTTCAACATCTTCGGTCTTGGCATAAGCAGATAAATCTATATTAGAAGAATCGATAACTGCCTGATCGATTTTTTCTTCTAAATCAGCAACCGCCTCATTTAACACAGATGTATCAGCCTTACCTGCAATTGCCGCAGTATTTTCCTCAACCTGTTTTACCAAACCTGATTCTGCATTACCAACAACCACCTGCACCGCCTGTAATTCTTCTTTGGTCGCCAGATTTTCTGTTGATGGGAATTCTGGTTTATCTGTCAAACTTTCATAAGATCCGGTTTTTGCAACCTCTGCCAAGCCTGACACATTTTCTGCCGGCAATGGATTTTCCGCAGTGATTGCATCCTGCTTGCCCGCCATTTCGGCATGCAGTTCATTAATCGCCGGAATCGCCAACTGCTCTTCTGTGTCCAACGTCAGCCAGTTATTATTTTCATCACGACGGTTCAACATGTCACGTAACACTTCCTGATTCTTATAAAGCTGAGTACTATCCGCCTTTAACATATTACGAAGTGTTAAATCCTTAGCCTCGAAATAATCATAAATATCAAACACCTGATCATCAACATAATCCACAGAAGCAAAGTCCTGCGCAGAATATGCCGCATTAGATGTCACAGCAAAAACTAAAAACAATAATAAAAAAGACGTTTTTCTTTTCATTTCTTCTCTCACCAATACTTATGTTATTTCTAACGGCTCATATTTACAATCCTATCATCCCTATATATCACCAACATTACCATTGTTGCCACCAACAATGCTAGAAACCAACTTCCATGAATATCTGCATTTGCTAGCGGTACACTGGGCATGCAAATAATAAGCACCTTGAGAATCAGGATCACCCGGATTCGAAACAAACGCATCAGTGGAAGGAATCAAATCCCTAACCTCACTAATCGCCTGGGTTAATTCTGCATCTGTCGCGTATGTATCTTCGATTGTCTTGATACGCGCTTCCAACGCCGATGTATCAACTACACCATCACCAGAACCGCCCGCCTGCAATGCAGCCACATCTTCCTGCAACTTGGTCAAATCAGATGCTGCTGCATAATCACCCTTGGCCTGCTTGCCATCAATCGCCGCCTGCAAAGTATTCTGCAAACTGGTCAACTGTTCTTCTGTTACAAATCCAGTAGGAATCTCAGACTTCAAAGCATATCCATTTAATTCAGACTTAGTTGCCAAAGCAGTAACATCTGGCAATTCTGTCTTTAACGCATAATCAGTCAAGACACTTGCATTGGCTTTTTTAGCCAGTTCTGCTTCAACATCTGCTGTCGTGGCATAACTACTTAACTCAGTCTTAGTCGCCAAATCAGTAACGTCTGGCAATTCTGTCTTTAACGCATAATCAGTCAAGACGCTGACATTGGCTTTTTTAGCCAGTTCTGTTTCAACGTCTGCTGTCGTGGCATAATCAGTCAATGCAGATTCAGTAATAAACCCTGAATCATTATCCAAATCAGATGTTTTGGTCGGAACCTTGATCGCAGTAATCAATGCCTCTACCCCCTGAATCGCCGATTGTAATTCAGAATCTTTTACATATGTACCGTCTAATGCATTAACAGAATCTTGCAACTGTTTTACAACAGAAGCATCTGCTTTACCAGACTGCAAATCGCTAATCGCCTGATTGATATCTGCCAAACTATCCGCAGTCAGATATTCCCCCTTGGCCTGTTTGTCATCAATCTGCGCCTGTAACGCACCTTGAATTTCAGCCAACTTTCCTGATGTTACATAATCTACTGGCAATTCTGCCTTTAATGCATAATTAGTCAAGACGCTGGCATCGGCTTTTTTAGCCAGTTCTGCTTCAACATCTGCTGCTTTTGCATAAGATTTCAGCGCTTCATCCATATCACCTGCAACAACTTCTGCAACTTTGTCATCCACTTCTGTCTTTGTATAAACATCTGCAGACTTTGCATACGATGCCAAATCAATCGCTTCAATGGCCGCCTTGTTATCAGCAATTGCCGCAACGTTATCGGCAACCTGTTTCTTTAATCCAGTAGTATCTGTTCCAACAACATTCGTAATCTGCTGGGCCACATCTTGCGATGTAACATATGTATCCGCCGCTTTCTGCTGGGTTATATAAGTATCCGCTACTTCCTGCTGTGTTACATAAGTATTCTGAACCTCGCTCTTGGTCAGATAATTATTCGCAATATCTTGTTGCAAGTTCTGAACAACTGTTGCAGATGCCTTACCCGCTAATTCTGCATCAACATAAGACTTCTCTGCCAATCCATCTATTGACGGAATATCGATTGCATCGATTGTATCCTGCAATCTTTTTTCAACATCGTTCAGTTCTGTTTTATTTGCATAATTAGCACTAATCGCCTCGACCGATGTCTTTAAACTTTCCAGTGTAGCCTTATCCACACCACCCTGCTGCAGCGCTTCTACTGCCTGACGCAAAGTATTCAAATCGGCAGCCATTGCATAATCACCAGAATCCTGCTTCTTTACAATTTCCCCCTGCAACAATTTCTTTAACTCATCTAAATCCTCATCCGTCGCAAGAGTTGACAGCCCCGGGATTTCATCCTTAGCGACAAATATTGATGTATCAATCGTCGAACGAATAACATTCCCATCAATACCAATACCTTCCCCTGCCTTCAGAACATCTTGTTTTGCCTGCAAACCTTCATCAACATACGTTTTACTAGCCAAATTTATAGGCTGAACACTCGCTGCATTAGCCACAGCCGACATCAAAATTGCCGACATAAAACCTGAAAAAACAAAACCTTTAACTTTCATCTTATCCTTCCCATTTATATCATTATTCTGCGTCAACCGTCACTGCAACCAATGAAGACGTCCCATCACCATTTGACACCAATAACATCATTTCGCCTTGATTGCCAATTCCCGTGTTAATCTTATCCACCGTAACTGCGCCATCTGCAATCTTTTCAACCGTAATCGAATTATCCGGCACCTCATAATCAGTCAATGCCTTAACTATACGTTCTGTTACATATGACGAAACCTGTCCATCTGGCTCTAACGAATCAGCAACTTGTTCTGCCACCTGTGCTTCAATCTCTGCCTTGGCCGCATAAGTCTGTTCCGCCACCTCTTTTGTCAGATAAATATCCATATTCGGAACATCGATTGCTTTGATTTCATCCCGCAATCTTTTTTCAACATCCGTCAGTTCAGAATTTTTCGCATACTCCTTTTCAATCACATCAATCGCCGCCTGCAAGCCCTCTAACTTTTCTTTATCAACACCACCCACCTGCAGTCCTTCAACAACCGATTTCAGGTCTTCAAATTCTTTTAACAAGACAAAATCACCAGCGTCCTGCTTTGCATCAATCGCTGCCTGCAACGCATCTCGCACTTCTGCCAACGCCGCATCCACATCTGACTTTGTGTAATAATCATCCATTACATCATCCAAAACCGCTTGCAATGCATCTTCAATACGCCCATCAAAATACAAATTCAAATCATACGGCTGTTTTTGCCCATTCGCCGATTCAACCGTCAACACGCCCGTCAAATCATCAAAAACAACACCTGTCACACCACCTGTTACCGCCGCAACATCTTCACTCAACTTCTGTATATCCAATTTTACCCCAGACAACTGTTCCGCCAAAGTATCACCACTCGCTTTAAACGCAACAAAATTTTCCAACGCCTCTACACGGCCACGCAAATCATTACCCGAACTGGCCGCACCACCAACATTAACACCACCCTGGGTTGACGAACCACCACTAATGGCACTAGACCCCGACAAATATTTACCAATTGACAAACGTGGCGTCGTCGCCGCACGCGTTGACCCCGAACGTGTTGCACCAGATGTCGCACCTGCAACATTATTTACACGCATTGATCCTGCACGCACCGCACCACCAGACGCACTTTCACCAGACTTAGCCGCCGCAGCACTTGACGCACTGGTATATGTCCCCGCCCCACCCAAGGAACGAACAGAAGACGCAGAAAAAGCAGGCAACGTCACACCAACAAACAACACGCAGAAGACTGCAAATCTTGATGTTTTCAGTTCTTTTTTCATAACTTAATCTCTCCACTTGTCAATAATCTTATCACAACTCCCGAATCGGGGTCAATACAATTTTCCTATAAATTTCATTTTATTAAAACTCATAACGCAAACCAATCGAGAACGAATTAGAAACTATTGTCCCTAAATCAGTCTTCAGCCAATATTTATTCGAGTACACCCCATTCTCCGTAACATCAGGACCAAACATAACCGACAACTTATAACGAAAATCTAAATTCATTTGTTCTGTCAGCCCATAAGAATAACCAATCATCATATCAAACTTAGGTGTAACTTTGCGCTCCTGAGCATCAAAAGCAATCCAATCACCCAAGTTCTTATTATAGACAGATACTCCCAAATCCATCTTCGGCAACGCAACCCCCAAACCACCACCAACATAAACATTATTTGCAAAATCATACATAACGTTTACTGAAACATATGGAATTGTTAATTTAAAGTCTGCACCATATCCACTGTCGGTAAAGCGACCTATCAAACCCGCTTCTAATTCACCACGCCAATTCGCATCAGCGATATGACCAACCGCCAACGAACCACCAAAAACAGATTCAAATGAAAAACTTTCAGACTTATTATCCAAATCTGCCACATCAGATGAATAATCATTCTTCCAATTCATCAACGACATTTCACCACGAACTGTACCATACCAGACACCACCGAACCAACGTTGCAACATATTTGGCTGCGCATTAGCATTTGCTGCACCCGCAATCCCTGGAACAACCAACGCCGCCAAAACAGCAGCAGAAATAACTTTTTTCATAATATACCCCTTTTCCTTTTTTCCTAAGTATAACATAAAAAGACATTTCAGCCAAACACAAAAAAACAAATATTGACCACTAATATTTTTTTTTATATATTCAAACCATGGAAGAAAAGACAGCAATATCCTTTGCAAACGTGGCGGCACGCTATGACGAATCGCCTGAAATATTAACTGATGTATCATTTAATATCAGTAATGGTGGCTTTTATTTTTTATCTGGCGCATCTGGTGCTGGCAAAACAACACTGTTACGATTAATATACCAGTTACACAAACCATCGCGTGGCCTGATAAAGTTATTTGGTCATATTACAAACGACATGACACGCAATGAAATCGCCCGTCTTCGTCAAAAGATGGCAATTGTATTCCAAGAATACTCATTATTATCACACATGTCGGTATTTGACAATGTCGCCTTGCCCCTGCGGGTTCGTGGCGTACCTGAGGGCAAGATAAAAAAACTAGTGGCAAAGGTATTGGATTGGGTTGGATTGGGTAAATACGCAGACGCAAACCCAAAATCACTGTCTGGTGGCCAACAACAACGCGTATCCGTAGCTCGCGCAATTATTATTCAGCCATCAATTCTGTTGGCTGACGAACCAACCGGAAACCTTGATGACGAAAATGCATCACGCTTGATGGAACTGTTTATCCAGATGAACAAAATGTTTGGAACCACAATTATATTGGCAACACACAGCAAAAAATTAATGGACACATACAAATTCCCTGTTATTTACATTGATAATCATCGTATCAGTTTTTCAGGAAAACACACCAATCCAAAGCCAGAACCAGAATCAAAAAAAGTCTGGCGTGGCCCCAAACCTCAAAATTATTTTAACGAATTATCAAAACAATTTGACGATATTGGGAATGCTTAACAATGATAAAAAAAACAAAAAAATCAACTGTATTTTCACTGGTCCGCGAACAATCCATGTTTATGACAATCATTATGTCATTACTGACATTTTTATCTGTTCTGGCACTGGGGATTGCACTGGCCATTGGCACAGGGGTTATTCGTTGGAACAATCAATGGGAATTATTTGCCACGGTTCAGGTTATTGACACATCAAAATCAGAATCTGCAAAAAAAATAATTGATTCAAATTCTGACAAAATAGAAACCGTCACACAAATCAGCACCACCGAAATGAAAGATTTAATGTCTCCATGGATATCCGGCAACACAAACGTGTTGAAAAACTATCTGCCAAAAATGTGGGAAATAAAATTTAAATCAACAGATGCAATGGACAATTTTTCAGAACAAATATCAAAACACGCACGATTTTTACCTCACGCATCCACACTAAAATCATCAACATCCGCCGGCATGTACATGATATTAATGTCTGGACTAATACTGACATTAATCCTGGGGGCAATTGGCATATGCATATCATACATAGCACGAAATACAGCGATGTTACACCGCCGCGAACTGGAAATACTGAATCAAATTGGCGCGTCTGACAATTTTATTGCCCACCAAATGCAAATTATCGTTACCAAGATTTCAACAATCGCAGCCTGCATTGGTTTTCTGGCTGCATGCCCAATATTATTATTAATAATCACCGCGGCACATCACGCCCGCGTTGGCTTAATGGCAACAATAAACCTATCTGGCGCCGGCTGGACAGCACTGACCATGCTGCCAATTGCAATAATAATATTCGCAATAATCGTCACCCGCCACACAACAATAAACATATTAAAAGACAGTTAATAAATGTCCAGACATTTGCTGACCCCATCTTTTTTGATATTCAGCCTATTTATATTAGGCGGCATGATATTCAAATCAACCGCCCCTGTTCAATGCGGGACAATATTACCAAACGACAGCATCTTTGTCCTGACTGGCGATGAACGACGTATCCCCTTTGCGATTCAAAAAATGCACGAATTTCCAAATGCCGACCTGTACATAATCGGTGCCGGCGCCCAGGGGAAAATAGATGTCGCACGCCCAGCAATTATTGAATCCAAATCCAAATCCACATACCAAAACGCATTGGCAATCCGCGAAATTGCCCTGACCCGCGATTTAAAACGTCTGGTTATTATCACAACCGAAGACCACATGCCACGTGCAAAATACTTGGTACAATCAGAATTACCATCAACCAAGATAATTGCATGCCCTGCAATTTTAACCAGCATGCCACCATCAAAAAGACTTGAAAGATGGACAACAGAATATATAAAATACATCGTCACAATGATTGGAATTAAAGAAAGTTAAAACAAAGGAAAGAAAAAATGTTCAGAACAATATTATTTAAAATCGCACTGCCTATCTACTTTCTGCTGTGGTCGCCATTTTTATTAATTGGCTTGATATCAAAAAAACTGTCACACAAATTAGTTTTTGCAGACGCCGCTGGCGTATTACTGCTGGCACGAATAATTTGCGGGATTCGATATCAGGTACACTATCCCACAACAGAAGAAAACGGAATCCCCGCAATGCCCGACGGCAACAAACGTCTTGACGGAAAATCAATTATCGCCGCAAAACACATGTCCATCTTGGAAATTGCGATAATTTCACGCGTTGTGCCAAATTCATTCTTTATCATGAAACGCGAACTGCTGTGGATACCGATTTACGGATGGGCATTTTGGCGTTGCGGCATGCTGGGCGTAAATCGCGCACGTGGAAAAACAAACATGAAAAAGCTAGCCGACGATGTTGAAAAACGCGTCCTGGATGGCGGTACACTGGTCATTTTCCCCGAAGGAACACGTGCAAAACCCGGTCAACGCATTCCTTTAAAACGCGGTCTGTTGTTATTGGCACACACATTAAAATTACCAATTTTACCGGTTGGCACAGACGCAGGTCTATATTGGCCAAAACGCGGCCGCATGCATTCTGGTACTGCCAACGTATGGTTTGAACCGCTGTTACCATGCAATGCATCATTAGATGAAATTTCCGAAGCAATCAATCGCCACAGCGCATAACCACACCAATTTAATACAATGACACAGATACAGTTCGCATCGTCCCCACAGCATATAAACACTACACAAGACGACAACACCGTCCATAGATGCGCCATTAGATTTTATTGAAATTAAATCAGAACGATTTAGACAAAAAAACAAATCGAGAACCGTAGTCCACAAACACTACATCAGATTCTCGACTTGTTTTTATATGACTTATTATAATTTATTTTTTGCACCAGGATTGACGACGACCGCCCCTGTACCTTCGCGCTAAATTTTCACGAACCAGAACATTACCAACATCACGTCCATCCGACAAAACAACATTTGCATCAATCCGCCCCAAATATTTATCGTCTTTGATATTTTCTAATTCAACCCTAGAACCACGTGGCAACAGTTTTTGCAGGCGCCCACGCGCAACACGCGCTGCTTTAATCTCTGACACACATTCACCACTTAATTCTGGGGTATCAACATTTATCAGGCGAACACGAACCGCCACATTAGCATCATCTGCCACATCAACATGCGCAGCAAACGTATCGCCATCAATAACATAATCGACCACGGCTGGAACCGCATACACACGACCAGACAACAAAACCAACAAAAATCCCAACAACACCCGCAACATAACTTTACGGCAACTTTGGTGACCACGTTGGTTCTGTTCCATTTACACCATCCGGCAATTCAATATCATAGAAATTCTGTCCTGTTATATCAACGCTGCGAATATGGCTGATACGGTCAATACCATCTAAATGCTTTTCTGTTTCATAGTAAACAATGCGACGCGACCCCGGGGCCCACGACGGCGCCTCCATAAACCAACCACCAGCTAAAATCTTCTCATTTCTTCCACGCGGATCCATAATACCAACATAAAAAGTATCGTCCGCAATTTTTGTAAAGGCAATAAATTGCCCATCTGGCGACCATGCCGGCGTTGCATAACGTCCCGAACCATATGTTATACGTTCAACCTCGCCCGTTTCTAAATCCAGAACATGAATCTGCTGCCGTCCTGAACGGTCTGAATTAAACGCCATTTTTTTGCCATCCGGGGAATAAGACGGACTGGTATTTAACGAATTTCCAAACGTTAATTGACGCAATTCATTTGTTTCCAGATTAAATTCATAAATATGCGTAATGCCATCTTTAACCAGCGACAACGCCACACGTGATCCATCCGGCGAAAAGCGTGGTGCAAAATTCATTCCACCAAACTGTCCCAATCTGCGTTGTTCGCCCGTATCTAAATCCAAACTCCACACCATTGGATCATCATTATAATAAGACAAAAACACAATTGATTGCATATTTGGCGAAAAATGAGGCGACATAACCATCACACCTTCATCCGATAAATATCGCATACCTGCACCATCCTGGTCCATAATAGCCAAACGTTTTTCACGTTTTGACACATCACCTGTTTCTGCAATAAAGACAATCTGAGTATCAAAATAACCAACCTCGCCCGTTAAACGTTCATAAATCGCATCTGCCATAATATGTGCCAGACGACGCGCAGTTTTACGTGACGCGACCAAAGATTGGGCTTCTATCTGTTCTTTACCTGCCACATCCCATACAAAGAAATCCAATTTATAGCGATTATCGGATTCCGCTGTCAACTTTGCCTGAACCAAAACCTGTGTCTTAATAGCTGCCCACGTTTTAAATGTTGGCATTGCATGCATTTTTACATATTCAGGAAAAGCATCGTGATTAACGATACGAAACAAACCCGTACTTTTTAAATCTTTTTCAACCACACCACGCATCATCGACGCAACCTTGGCTGGGACACCATCACCAGTTTCAAACTTCTGCACCGCGATTGAAATCGGCTCTGCCGCGCCCGCAACAATATCAACCTTTAATTCCGCATGCGCATTACAACATAAAACAAACACCGCCACAACTGCGCCAAAAACACGTTTTAACATATAAAAATCCTTTCCTTGCGTAATTAATACATGGCAATTTTAAACACAGAAAACATAAAAATCAAACCAAAAGCACATCATACACAAACAACCATACACCCGCCATCACAACTGCAAACACAACTGTATTTATATTTGTATTGACAATTGTATTTACAATGGTATAGTTCATTGTAATTACCGATGTATTGCGGTATGTATGGAGGTTTGTGTATGCCAAACGTAATGCAACAATTATTTGTAATGAACATGGAATCAATGCTGCGGGAATACGCCGCCTACAAGGCGTTTAATAAATCCGATTGCGTTATCAATATGCGCATACCGCGCCCTATTCTGGATAAAATCAAGGAACTGGCCGACACCCAGCATGTCCCATACCAATCGTTAATATCGTCCGTACTATATTCTCTGGCTAATCTAGACGACAATAAATAAGTACCCCAGGATTCTGCAATGCCATCAAAAGAAACAATCTTTAAAACCCTGAACCAAACATGCGTTGCACCAAACATTATTGAACCAACCTTGTTTCCCAACACCGAAACACAACCAACCACTGACAGTTGGTATTATTCTGACCTGCATAATTTATTCGGCGAAACATCGTTCCCAACCCAACCATCATTCAGCGCCCACATTTGGCAAAATCTGGTGATGCCGACCGACAAAAACCAAAAACGCGGCACACCAAAACTTACATCAACAGACATAAATTTTTATAACGCCCACATAACACAAATAACGCACCCATACACATTAGATACACACCATTATAAAAACGCCAAAGATTTTAAATTATCACGATATGCATGCTGGTGTATGTCACGCAACAATCCGAATATGATTTTTTCGCGCACATATTTTATCAGCCCTGTCATAGATCCACAAATGGATTTTCCAACCATGAACGCGTGGTGTTACCAGTTCGCGCGCGTAAATCTGCGCGAACAATTAACAAAATACGAAAAAATCATAAACGCAATTGCACACAAAAATAAAATAAACTTTAACGAATTCAGACGTCTAAATCGCGCCGCACTGTTTGGAGATTCCAGCAAATCACACATCGCCGAACGAAACGATTTCTACATATCACATAACACGCCGTTGGCCGACCACATGGGCGCCGCTACATTATACGAACGCACCAACGCATTAGACCGCATAATAAAAAACATTAATCAAACACAGCAAATTACACAAAACAAAATTCTTGAAATCACATTTACAGAATTAAACAACACACGAATTAAAATGATAAAAGAACAACACATTCACCCAGAAAATGACATATTCAGACTTTCTGCACCCCAAATACAATCAAAACTGATGCGTACGGAACGCGACTTTATAAACCAGTACGCATTTGAAAAACTAAGATAAACAAATATATATACATATATAATCATAATAATAAAAAAACGGGGCAACGCCCCGTTTTTTATTTAAAGAAATTCTGCACACATCCCAGCGGACCACCCTCGCCCGTCATGCTGATAAACACACTCAACAGTGTACCTATACTAAACAACAACACAAAACCAACCAACATCCCTAAACCTTTTTTCTGTAAGTCATCAAACTTTACTTCACCTTTAGAGATATAACCCCACGCCCATCCTGCGATTGAAATCCCCGCACCAACAAACATCAATGTACGCAACAAGCCAAAGATATTGCCAAATTCCCCCGCCAATCTACATAACATATCATTTGTATTAACACCAGCCATCGCAGAGCCAGATGCCATCATACCAATAATTGCAAAATTTAATTTTTTAATCAGTTTTTTCATACAAAACCCCTTTATTCCTTTTACAGGATTATATCACAAAAAACGCCCCATTTCAAATAATATAATCACCAACCCCATCACACATAGAACAAAATAAATTAGAATGATTTAGATAAAAACAATTCGGGCATCGCAGTGTACAGACGCTACATAAGATGCCCGAATTGTTTTTAGATGAATTATTATAATTTATTTTGCGCGTTCAACGTATTCCAATGTTTCCGTATTCACCACAATCTTTTCACCTTGTTCAATAAATACCGGAACCTGAACACGAACACCATTATCCAAAATGGCAGGTTTACCACCACTGCCCGAAACAGTTTGCCCCTTTAACGCAGGTTCTGTTTCTTCGACAGTCGCAACAACCGTCTTTGGCAAAGAAATTGACACAGGCTGACCTTCTACAAAGTTTGCCTTAACAACCATTTCTGGCGCCAAGAATTTCATTGCATCACCCATTGTTTCAACAGGCATTGTAAACTGTTCATAATCAGACAGATTCATAAAGAACGCATCTGTGCCATCCGCATACAGATACTGGCAATCAAAATCTTCAACCATCAATTTTTCTACTTTATCTTCTGCGCGCCAACGGTCACCACCCTTGTTCCCAGAATCAATATCACGCAAATCTGCCTGAACGAACGCACCACCCTTACCTGGTTTTACCTTGGTAATAGATGTAACAGAATAACGCTTTCCATTGTGGGAAATAACCCAACCAACACGCATATCATTTGCAATATAAGATGCCATTTTTATACCCTTTTGTTTTCGTTAAAACTTTAAAACCATTATTGCATTTCACGCTTATGCGTCCAATAACGATCGATACTTTCCATAATTAATTTATCCGCAGTTTCACGGTCTGCCCACCCCAAAATCTTAGACCACGCATTTGGCTGCAAATCTTTATAATGCTGAAAGAAATATTCAATTTTCGAACGCAGAATTGACGGCAACTGTTCCACAAATTCTGTATTCATATAATAAGGATCAATTTTATCCAGTGGCACACAGATAATCTTTTCATCGCCCCCGGCCTGGTCTTCCATCAACAAAACACCGATTGGACGAACCTCAATCAATACACCCGGACGCAACGGCGCATTACAAACAACAACGCAATCCAATGGGTCACCATCATCGCCCAACGTTCCCGGGAAATAGCCATAGTTCGCCGGATATGCCATTGGTGCATGCAAAATACGATCTACCTTTAACAAACCTGTTTCTTTGTTAATTTCATATTTTACATAACCGTTTTCTGGCACTTCTATAATCGCATTCATGCGTTTTGGCGGCAGCTTACCCGGTGAAATTTCTTCTAGTGTCATATATAATCCTCTTAATTTGTTGACAAAATGATACCACATAAAAATCAATTTGCAATTATATTAAGCATAAAAAATCCCGCATCACGCGGGATTTTTTATTTTACAAAAACATATTTCTTTTTTGTCGCACATTTGTTGCATTTGTTACATTTTGGCGCATCTGCAACAACCGTTGTTGCTGGTGCCAAAATCTGACGTGCATTTGTTGACGCAACACCCATATTATCACGCACATACAAATCACGGCACATTGTATTACGATAAACAATTTTCTTATCTGTATCTAATTTACGAATATCATCAGAATAATGACGACCGCGTTCTGCCGCATAGAAAATACAATCTTCGCCATCCTGGGTATAGCGTACGCCACCCTTGTAATAATCATAATAGCCCGCACATCCTGTCAGAACCGCCAGACCAAACAAAGCCAATAAAGTTTTCTTCATCTGTTACACCTTTATACCTATCTCTGCCCAGCCCCCGATTCGCAATAATTGTTGCACAAATATGCGCCCTGTCAAGATTTTGAATTAAAAATCTCGATAATTTATGCTATAATCCAACCTAAGAAAAGGATTATTAATGAAATACACAGAACTGGGATTGATTAACACAACTGAAATATTTCGTGATGCGATTGCACGCAACTATGCGGTACCTGCATTTAATTTCTATAATATGGAAACATTACAGGCTATCCTGGACGCAGCACACATCACACACAGCCCCATAATACTGGCCGTATCAGAATCTGCATTAAAATATATGGGCGCAGATACATTGATTGCTATGATTCGTGGTGCAAACATTTCACCAAATGATAAAATTGCCCTGCACCTGGATCACGGCGGCAGTTTTGATGCATGCGCCCACGCAATCGAAATCGGATTTTCATCCGTCATGATTGACGCCAGCAAACTGCCATTTGACGACAACATTGAACTGTCACGTCGCGTCGCCGAATTCGCGCATCAACACAATGTGTCAATCGAGGCCGAACTGGGCATCTTGGCCGGGATTGAAGACGAAAACACACAATCAAAAATTTCCAGTTACACAAATCCCAGTGACGTTGAAAAATTCGTGAATGCAACCGGTATCGATTCCCTGGCCATCGCAATCGGCACCAGCCACGGCGCACACAAACGCAAAAAAGACGACGAAGAATTACGCTTTGACATTCTGGCCGATGTTGCGGTTCGCCTGCCCGGATTCCCACTGGTACTGCATGGGGCATCAAACATCCCACAAAAGTTAATCACAACTATAAACGAATTTGGCGGAAAAATATCTGGCGCACGCGGCATTGATGAAAACCAACTGCGTCGCGCAACAAAAATGAACGTATGCAAAATCAACGTAGACAGCGACCTGCGTCTGGGTGCAACCGCAGCAATTCGCAAATCACTGTTTGAAAAACCAGAAAACTTTAACCCACGCGAATATTTATCTGCCGCACGTCAAACAATGACCCAAATCTGCGTTGATGAAATCCGCAATATTATGGGTTCAGAAAACATGATTTAAAGCAAAAAAAATTAAAGATAATGGTGTAGATAAAGTGAATGGGGGAATCGTAGTGTACAAACGCTACATGAGATTCCACCCAACCCCTTGCAACGGGATAAAATTAAAGATAATGGTATAGATAAACGGGTTGGAAATGGCGTAGTGTACAGAAGTTACATGAGCCATTACCAACCCGCTTTAGATATACCATTAGATTTAATTTTTATTAAGGAAGGCAACAGCATCCATCCCAACTTCACACCCTGTCCCAACGGCTGTTGCAATCTGCATTTTCAACCCACTGCGCACATCGCCTGCAACAAACATCCCCGCTGGCAACGCATCTGGTGCCAAACGCCCCAGCGCATCGCGCTTGATGTCTTCACTTAGAAAATCCGTATTTGCTTCATGACCAATTGCAACAAACACGCCATCGACAACAATTTCATCCCCATCTGTCGTTGTTACAATTAATTCCCCATCATTTGAATCCGGCTTTTCTGCAATCTTTAACAAATCTGTATTAAATAAACATTCAATATTTTCACGCGCCGCAACACGTTCACGCAATACCGCTTCGGCCCGAGTAAAAGAATCCTTGCGATATACGATTTTTACTGTTTTTGCCAAATCCGCTAAATACAACGCATCGTTCAACGCACTGTTTCCGCCACCCAGAACAATCACTGTTTTACCGGTATAAAAGAACCCATCACATGTTGCACAATACGACACACCACGCCCCATCAGTTCACGCGCCCCTTCGACCTGTAATTTGCGTGGCGACGCACCTGTTGAAACAATTACTGTACGGCCATGATATTCTACCCCATCATCACCCGCAATAATAAATCCATTTTCTGCATCACCCGAAACATTCTTTGCAGAAACAAATTTTACATGTGCACCAAATGTTTCACACTGTTTTTGCATAAACTGGGCCAATTCCAAACCAGACCCCGCCCATCCTGGATAATTTTCCAGAACTGCA
>JAEIGA010002425.1_pt1 | contig 29767 bp, 19 predicted proteins | sample 9270691 | NCBI WGS metagenome assembly JAEIGA01 (sample SAMN17057246, study PRJNA624740) | gut metagenome | biome: biome; isolation source: fecal sample | host: Bos grunniens | place: China: Xizang | collected 2019
TACGATGAGGACTGGAATGAACTCCCAGCCACAGAAATCAATCACGGCGAAACGCACATCGCCTTCTCGCCCGATGTGATTGCCAACAGTAAGTTGGGGTACACGTTCAAAGGTTGGCGTGCGGAACTCCAAACGCAATACGTGGGTGAGCAATACATGAGCAATGCTGATGTTGACGCGCATAAGTTGGATGCTTATTGTGTGAGTAATCTCGACTTCAGTTACACCTTTGCGCCCAAGCGCTATGCGAAAAGCCTTTGCATTGGTGTGACGGTCTACAACGTGTTCAACGAGAAGTATGAAAACAACGGTTGGGCTTCTTCCGAATATTTGGGCACGCCAAGCAATCGTGTGAACTATACAGGTTATGCCGCACAGGCGGGTACAAATTTCTTGGCACACCTCGCGTTGAAATTTTAATCTTGCATTGGTAGGGGATGATGGAGGCTCACTCGGAAAAAGAGGAGGCTTGTAATCATCCCCTGCCAGTAGCTTTTCACTTATATCCTAAATCCTTTTTCCTATGCTTGAAATCTTTGGCGCCATCCTCGGCTTTATCTACCTCTACCTGGAATATCGTGCCAGCATCCACTTGTGGATCGTTGGGGCTATCATGCCCGTTGTTTATGCCATCGTATATTTTCAGGCAGACTTGTATGCACAAAGTTGCCTACAGCTGTATTATGTTGCGGCAGCCATTTATGGATGGGGCATTTGGCGAAGGAAGGCTCGGCCTGGGGAGCATGAGGATGTGGATACGGCTCCGATTAAGAGTATTTCGTTTTGGACGTTTCGATTGTACTTGTTTGTAGGGATGATCTTGACGATCCCAATTATGTTATTGCTGTTGCCCTTCGCAGATGATTCCGTAAGTGTAACAGATGCCTTAATCGCAGGGCTCAGTATCGTTGCGATGTGGATGCTTTCAAAGAAGATTGCAGAGCAATGGATTATGTGGCTCGTTGTGGACTTTATCTGCGTGATTTATTACTATCACCTATCGGTCACTACAGATACATCGCTCTATGCTACGGCAATACTTTATTGTGTGTACTGCGTTCTGGCGGTCTTTGGGTACTTTAAGTGGAAAAGTCTTATTGAAGAGGACGACGAGTAGGCAACAGTCAATGCCCCCGAGGGTGTAAGAGGCATAACAACTATTTGGATAAAGAGAAAATTGTAATACCTATGTTGTTCAACAATCAGAAAGTAATCATACTTGCGAATGGTCATTACCCCACGCACCCTATAGCGCTCCAAATGCTTCGCTCGGGGGCGGCAGTGGTGTGTTGTGACGGTGCTGCCAATCAGTTTGTTGCTGAGGGGGGGATTCCCACTGCAATTATCGGTGATGGGGATTCGCTTCAGGCAGAAGTGCGTGAACGTTTTGGACATTGCGTTCATCATGTGGCAGAACAGGAGACCAATGACTTGACAAAGGCGGTGACCTATGCCCAAAGTCAGGGTGCAACGGAGGTGTGCATCCTTGGAGCCACGGGGAAGCGTGAATGTCACACACTCGGGAACATCAGCCTGCTGATGGAGTATCATCGTAGTGGATTGCGTGTGGAAATGCTGACGGACCATTGCCGCATCGTGCCGTGTACGGGAGTGACAACGCATAAGACTTTTCCGCAACAACAGGTTTCGATTATCAATTTCGGAGCCAGCCACTTCCATAGCGAGGGTTTGGCATACCCCATCTATGATTTTACGAACTGGTGGCAAGGCACGCTCAACGAAGCTACGACGGACGAAATCACCATCCACGCTGAGGGCGATTACTTGGTATTGTTAGACTTTAAGGAAGCATAGAAGGCAGCGCAATCAGGACTTACTGAAAAGAGTTTCGGAGTTTGCTTTTTGCCTCCCCCACAGATTAAGGAGAATATCATAACTTACGAGGGCGCATGGGGAGATTCCCATGCGCCCTCGTAGGTTATGCGGTGTCAATGTGAATTGAAGATTAGAAGTGTCTCATACCACCACCGTAGCCTCCCATACCGCGACCCATTACACGAACTGCGGGAGCGTGGTTACCGCCCTTGGAGTCAGAGCTTTCGGTCTTCTTACCACCAAAGATGTTCAACTTATAAATGAAGTGAACCATGCAGTAAGAGTGGATGCCATACGACCATGAGTCGTTGCGTTGGTAAGCACTGATGCTGCGGCTGATGCTGCTCTGTTCGCGAAGAATGTCGTAGAACTGGAGTGAGATGGTTGCAGCCTTACCCTCGAGGAACGAGTGAGAGATTTGCGCATTCCAAAGCACCTCATTGGTATTCATGTTTGCCGAAGAATAACCACGGCGAGAGTTTACGCGAATATCGGTAGAGAAACGAAGACCGAGGTCGGAGTTGATGTTGAGGTTTGCTCCGTAGTCGAAGTTCCAGGTTTCAAGGTTTGCACGATCTTGAACGTCGGATCTTGACTTCTGATAGTTGACGTTACCAAAGATGTTGAAGTCCCAGAAAGTGGTACGGTAACCGAAGCGTAAACGTTCGCCAAGGTTGAGTGTGTTAGTGGTAGCTTTGGTACTTTCGCTTTCAGCAAATACTTTGCGGTAGAAATCAAGTGCAGCAGCTCCTGAGGGAGGTTCGCCAATGCCCGTTGTGCGGGTGCTGATGTAACCTACCGACGTACTGTAATTGACGCTTGAGTTGGTAGAAATGTTCCACAACTTGGATTCTCCGAGTGCGGTGTTAAAACCAAAGTAACCGCTGGAGTTCCAGTTGCCGTTGATGTTTTCAGGGCGTGAGAAGTTGCGACCCGTTTCAGTGTCGTAGATAGATTTGTTGGTAATTGAATTTTGCGTCATGCCTCCACGGATGCCCGCAAAGATACCGCGCTGCGCTTCAGTGTCGTAAGTGTTGAAGTCTACGTTCATGTTGTGGTTCCACGAGGGTTTCAATCCTGCGTTACCCGTAGAAATGTAGAGCGGGTTGCTATCATCAATAATTTCAAGCAAGTTGGTCATCGAGGGTTGCGATGAAGAACTGCGGTAATTCACGTCAAGGTTTGTCGTGTTGTTGAAGCGGTAGCGCAAACGCACATTGGGTGCCCAGTTGAACACGTCGCGTGTCACGACAGTGTCAATTTGTCCAGGGCGTGTGTACTCCATCTTTGTATGTTGAGGCTTCAAGTCAATACCAGCGTTGAAACGGATTTCCTTCGTGTTGTAGCGCACCCCTACGTTGGCACCATGGTCGTTATAAGTATAGGTTGCGTACTGACTATTGTAATCGTCGCGCACCAACATGAGGAGGTCGGCATCAGAAGGTACGGTTCCGAAGATGTTTATCGCCTCTGAGTAGTTGCCCCAAGGCGAATTGCCCTCGTCATACTTTTCGAGGTTGAAGAGCGAACGGTCAGAATCCTGATAGCGATGTGAATAATCGTAACGCGCTTCGGCAAACCAGTTGTTGCCAAGGGGCTCTGAGTAGCTCAAGCGGATTCCATAGTTGTAGTTCTTGCTGGGGCTCGTAGTATATTGGTTTAAGAAGGTTGATGTGGCATTTTCAGCGCCCCCCTTAAAGTACATGATTTCGCTGAGTGAGTAATTGTTGCTCTCGCTCTTTGAGTAGCCCGCATTCAAGCGCAATGAAACGTTGCGACCCTCGTTGCCAAAACGACGTGTAAGCATTAACGTACCATTAAGATTGTGATTCTTATTGTCGTTCATGCTTTCGCGGTGCTGGCGGTTGACTGCGATGGCCAAGAGCTCGGGATTGATGGTGCCAATAGGTTCCTTGAAGATGCTATCGAGCGGACTTTCAATAGTGCCTCCAGCTACGGCATAGGGGTCGTCGTTGAAGGTCGTTGAAAGGTTGGATGAATTGCCATTCCCCTTGCTGTACGAGTAAGAGGGACGGAACATAATCATCGTCATCGTGTCGGGATGCCAACGCAGACGGAATCCCGTGTTGAAGTTCGTTGAGCTGTTGCGACTGCGACTGAAACCGTTTGAGAACGAGCGTGTTGAACTGCTGCTGGTCAAGAAGGTTTCTGTGCTGTTCGTTGAAAGCGAGTGGCTCGTGCGGTGGTTGTAGCGTGCGTTACCGCCAACTTCAAATCTGCCAGCTTCCTTCTTTTCCTTACCATTGTCCCAAGCGAAGTCAAGACCGCCTTCCTTCGAAGCAGTTACGCCTCCGCCACCACGTCCCCAACCGCCATAACCGCGGTCGTTCACATTGTTGGCAGAACCATAGACAGTGATGCGCGACTGGTCGGTAAAGTAGTTGATAAATGCTTTGGCAGAGTAGCGGTCTTTTGTTCCGTATGCCAAATCAATGTTAGAAACCAATGTCTGATTGAGCTCGCGCTTTGTAGAGATGTCAAGCACGTTGGTCTCTTCACCATCGTCGATGCCCGTCATCTCTGTATAATCACTCTTCTTCTTATACGACTTAATCTTGCTCACCAAGTTGGTGGGAAGGTTCTTCATCGCAATGTCGGTATCGCCCTTGAAGAAGTCTTTACCGTTGATAAGAAATTCTGTAACCTCTTTACCGTTAATCTTTACCTTACCGTTGTCGTCGATTTCCGCACCAGGAAGCTGCTTGATCAAGGCTTCGAGCGTAGAACCCTCGGGCACACGATAGGCTGCGGCATTGAAGACGGTGGTGTCTTCCTTCTGCTCCACCTTGGCTGCTGTTCCCGTCACGACAGCCGTGCCGAGCAAATCTTCACGCGAGGTGAGGCTGATGACACCCACACGAAGGGTGTCGGTCTTGTCGGTAATGTTGAGGGTTTGTGACTTTGTGTCGAAACCAATGTAGCTGATTTTGAGCGTAAGTTTTCCCGTCTTCTTGACTGTCAGGCTAAACGTACCGTCAGTCTTGCTGGTCATCGCAGCAATGACTTTGTCATTTTCTAAAACAGATGCCGTAGCATACGGGAGCGCGGTACCCGTTGTGGCATTCTTGACAGTACCCATTACGACACACTTTTGAGCCACCATTGCTATGGCTACAAGTGAGAGTACCAAAGAGAGGAAAAGTTTCTTCATAATTAGGGATTTTAATTGTAATGCAAAGGTACATAAATCCCACTTTATAACCTAATGTTCCCACTGACAACTCGACAAACTCCCTCTTTTCAAAGACGAAACAGGGTTGGGGAAAACAAAGTGCCGAATAATTAGAACGATTCGGCACTCCGTTCAAATTATTCGGCACTTCATTGGGGATACTTCCCATTGTTTCTGAGCAAGCTCCCTATTTAAGGTTCGCACGTATCTTTTGCAAGTAGCGGTTCAGGCGCTCTTCGTCCTTTTGGTCAATGATTTCCAGCAGTTCCTTGAGCTCGGTACGTATCTTTTCAACTTGTCCGCCTGTGCGAGGGTTGAAGAGAATTTCTCGTAGGAGGCAATCGTCTTCACCTAAGACTCCGCGCGCAATTTGCATGTGGCGCTTGAAGGTAGTTCCCGGTGCATCCTGATGTTTCATAACAGCAGCGAAAACAAAGGTGGAAACAAAGGGAATACTGAGGGAATATGCCATCGTTTCGTCGTGTTCGTCGAAGGTATATTCAAACACGTTCAATCCTAATTTGCCGTAAAGGTCCTTGAAGAAGATGCGTCCCATATAATCTCCCTCGTTAATGATAATGGCATTTTCAGAGGAGAGCGCACCAAGGTTGGCGAACGTTGGACCAAACATGGGGTGGGTAGAAACATAGCGTCTGCCCGTAGTTTCGTAGTATTCCTTAAAACCTGTTTTGACAGAGGCAATGTCGGAAAGGATACAGTCGGGGGGAAGGAGGGGGAGAAGGGTGTCAAAAACGGAAAGCGTATATTTCAACGTTACGGCATTGATGACCAATTCGGGACGGAACGCCTCAATCTCGTCGAGCGTGGTGAAACGCTGCGTGTTATACATGAATCGCAGGCGCTGGGGGTCAACATCATAGACGGCAGTTTCATGGTCGAAACTCAGAAGGTCGACAAAGAAGGCGCCCATCTTTCCTGCTCCAAGGATGAGTATTTTCATTTGGTGGAAAACTGGTTTGAAGTGGGAATTTTTTTGGTAATGATATAGCAGTTGACCCAATATAAGAAGAATCATCATACCCCCTCCCCTCCTGCGGAGGTACTCCCCCTATCTTAAGGGGAGAGCACCTTGCGGAGTAATCCTACACTATTTATACCAAGTGAAAGCGAGATTGTTTACATCTGTTGAGTCTTTTAACGGAAGTATCAAACTCCTTTCTCCCCTTAAGATAGGGGGAGTACCGCCTTGGGCGGGGAGGGGGTATGATAGTCTTTACGGGGCAACTCCTATATTATTGTCTTTGTTTTGTTTGCGCAATGGTTGTAGGGAGACGCTTGAGCCTGTGGTTGGAAAAACTTTACTTATTCAGAATTTCTACCTGCTGGCGCACACTCTCTTCGTGGATGGCTTCAAAGATATGTTTCATAAAACCGCTGTCCATCCCGCAGAGGCTTCCTTGTGCTCCGCGTTTGTCAAGAATTTCAGCATAACGGTTGGTCTGTACAATGGTCATGCCGTGTTCTTTCTTGTAGTGTCCGATTTCTCGGCTGACCCTCATGCGCTTTGCAAGGATTTCAATAAGTGCATGGTCGCATTCATCAATCTGGCGGCGCAGTTCCATCAATCCTTCTGTGGTTTCTCCGATGTTACGTACCACCAATTTGTCGAGAATAAAGGCAAAGACATCGGGTGTTACCTGTTGTGAAGCATCGCTCCAAGCACAGTCGGGACAATGGTGGGATTCTACGATGAGCCCGTCAAATCCCAAGTCCATCGCCTGCTGACAAAGTGGCGCAATCAGTTCGCGGCGTCCACCGATGTGGGAGGGGTCGCACAGGATAGGCAGGTTGGGAATGCGTCGGCGCAGTTCTATGGGCAGGTGCCACATGGGGAGATTGCGGTAAATCTTATTGTCGAACGACGAAAAGCCGCGGTGGATGACGGCGAGTCGTTTGATACCTGCGCCATTGATACGTTGTAAACCGCCAATCCATAGTTCAAGGTCGGGATTAACGGGGTTTTTTACGAGAACGGGAACGTCATGTCCCTCAAGGGCATTGGCAATTTCTTGCATGGCGAATGGATTTGCCACAGTGCGTGCACCAATCCAAAGGATGTCAATGCCGTGTTCGAGAGCTGCTTTTACGTGCGCTTCGGTTGCCACTTCTGTAGTTACAAGCATGCCTAATTCCTGCTGCACGCGTTGTAGCCATTTCAAACCGGGTTCGCCCACGCCTTCAAATCCTCCAGGCTTTGTGCGTGGCTTCCAGATTCCAGCGCGGAAGATTTTTACTCCTTGTGCTGCGAGTTGGCGAGCGGTGGTCATGACCTGATCTTCGGTTTCTGCCGAACAAGGTCCGGAAATTATAAGGGGGCGTTTGTTTTCAATGCCTGGTAGATTAAGGGGAAGAATATCGAGTTCCATAGATGTGTTGAGGTTATAAGGTTGAGAGGTTATGAGGTTTTGAGGAGTAGGAGGGCGAAGGGACGAAAGGGCATCGGGGACTATACGATTAGGCTCCTCAGCGCGAAGTATCCTTATGCCCTTGAAACGAGGCTGCGTTATAGGTTTAACGTGTTAATCCGTCGCAATGCTTCTTGGAATTTTTCCTTTGTAGTACAAAGTGAGATGCGAATATAGCGATTTCCGTTGGAACCAAAGATAAATCCTGGGGTAATAAATACGCGTGCCTCGTGAAGAAGTCGTTCGGTGAGGGTTTCTACCGTGTCGTAATGGTCGGGAATACGTCCCCAGAGGAACATACCTACTTGGTTTGGATCGTATTCGCAATGCAGCAAATCCATAATCTGCTCGGCATAGTGTCGGCGCTGGGCATAAACTTCATAATTGTGGACTTCGTGCCACGCATCATCGTTGTCGTAGGCAGCAGCTGCTGCAAGTTGCAGGGCGCGAAAGGTGCCAGAGTCTACATTGGTCTTTACGCGCAGAATGTATTGGATGTATTCCGCTTTTGCCACTAACATCCCGACGCGCCAACCAGGCATGTTATGACTTTTTGACATGGAATTAAATTCTATGCAGCAGTCCATAGCTCCTTCTACTTGAAGAATGCTCTGCGGGTTGCGGTTGAGTATCATGCTGTAGGGATTGTCGTTTACAATCAGCAGCTGATGTCGGCGGGCAAAGGCCACGAGTTTTTCATACGTTTCTTTTAATGCTACCGCTCCCGTCGGCATGTGCGGATAATTCGTCCACATCAGTTTTACGTTGCTCAGGTTCAACGCCTCAAGTGCTTCAAAGTCGGGTTGCCAGCCGTTTTCAGGTTCCAAGTCGTAATAGACGACCTCGCATCCGAGTAACTTTGACAGTGCCGTGTAAGTAGGATAACCAGGATTGGGGATAAGCACCTTTTCACCTGGATTTACAAAGGCGAGGGTGGTGTGTAGAATCCCCTCTTTTGAACCTATCAGCGGTTGAATCTCCGTTAGTGGGTTGAGGCTCACCTTGTAGCGACGTTGATAGAAATTAGCCATTGCCCGTTTGAGTTCGGGAATGCCTACTGTGGGTTGGTAACCATGTGCATCGGGGCATTGTGCTGCGCGACAGAGGGTTTCGATGGTGTGGGGCGAAGGGGGCATGTCGGGACTTCCGATTGCCAGACTAATAATGTCTTTCCCTTCAGCGTTGAGTTGTGCCACTTCTTTGAGTTTTCGTGAGAAGTAGTATTCGGGTACGTCGGCGATACGCCGTGCTGGAGTAATCATGGGAGTGAGTAGGTAGTAGTATTTTGCTTACTTGTTTGCGAAATCATCGAATGCTGGGTATTCTCCGAGGATGCGCAAGTCGCGGGTTAGGGGACGTACGGCATCTATGCTTTGTCGGTATCTCACGTAGTCGGGGTAGGCTACGTCAACGTAGAAGAGGTATTGCCATTCTCTGCCAATGATGGGGAGTGATTGTATTTTGGTGAGGTTAATCTTGTAGAAGCTGAAGATGGAAAGCACTTGCGAGAGCGAACCCTCTTCGTGGGGGAGTGAGAAGACAATACTGCTCTTGTTGGTTTGATGAACTTCACGGTAATTATCGGCTTGCCATTCATCAGCAAGGGCAAGGAAGCGGGTGAAGTTGTGCTTGTTGTCCTCAATATGGTTGGCAAGTACTTTCAAACCGTATTGTGTGGCTGCATTAGCGTGGCAGATGGCGGCATGTCCGCTTAATTGCTGTTCGGCAATGCGTCGTGCAACGCCTGCTGTGTCTTCGGCTTCAACAACTTTGAGTTGCGGATGTGTACTCAGATAGTGGCGACACTGCTGAAGGGCTACGGGGTGAGAATTAACTTCTTTCAGATCTTCCCAACCCTCGGTGGGTAGACAGGCAATGCAATGTTCGATGCGCAGCTTGTGTTCGCCGACAATCGTACACTTGTGTTCGCGCAACAAGTCATAATTGTGGAGCAGGCTTCCTGCAATGGTATTCTCTATTGCCACCAATCCCATCACGCTGTCGTCTTCGCTCATCGTGCGAAAGACTTCCTCAAACGTGTCGCAACAAATCAATTCTATGTCTTCACCGAAATGCTGGCGAGCTGCGATGTGGTGGAATGACCCTGGTGCTCCTTGAATGGCAACCTTCTGAGGGACGTCGTGGTTAAGGATATTGCTCATAGTTGGTCTAAAAAAGAATGGTCCTGCTCAGCATATAGAGCAGGACCATTGTATAGGTTTATTATTGTATGTGTCTTACGAATTGCATACAACGTCCCGCTCTGCCTGTTCAGCAAAGTAATAAAAACCGTAAAAGTTAAATGACGTTGTGAATTGCATTTTGTAAGATATTGTAAAATTCTTATAGAAAAATGTAAGCGTAGTGCTTGTTTCTGGCGACAAAAGTACAAATTTTGCAGTTCCTGTCAAACGATTCAAAGATTTTTTTGAGAAAAGTAGCAGATTTTTTTTGGGGAAGAGGTGTGGTTCTTGCAGCCTGTTCCTGCCTGTCATGGTCTGTTCCTACCTGTTAGGTTCGCAACAAGTGGTTAGCCCTCCTCTTAAAGTCAGGAGGCAATTACTCAAACAGTTCAGCCCAAGCCAAAAACTTTTTTACTCCTTCGGCGCCAAACTTTTCCAAACTCTTGGCAGTTTGTTCTACGGTGCGCTCGCGTTCAGGGTGGCTTTTAGAGTAGAATTTGTCGGCATAACACACCACCTGTTCTTCTAATGTTTCAGGGAGCAGGTCGCGCTCGGGTAAGGGAAGTCCCTGCTCGCGGATGTTCGCCGCGGTGAGCCCCGTTCCCGTGTGTCGCTCGCAGATGCGTGCCAAATCCTCACGTCCCTCTTGGCGCATAAGTGCTGCGCCCATTACGCCGTGGGTAAGGTAGGGCGCTTCGCCGTAGCAGTGAATACCAGGGGCGTTTGTTTTGAAAATACCAATGTCATGAATGAGGGCGGCTTCACGAAGAAAATCGGCATTCAACCCAAGTTCGGGGTGGCGTTCACAGATGCGTAATGCCCTGCGCGCCACTTGTTCGCTGTGAAGTACCAAGAGTTGGCGGAGTTCGTTATCCTCGGGATAGTATTTCAAGATGAAGGGGTGAAGTTCCATAATAATTATTAAGAATTATAGGATGAGTACGTCTTTCCTGTTGCAATATTCGGAATTTCTATTGAATTGCGCAAGAGGTTCAAATGATTTGATTGTAACAAGTGTGCCGCTCCAAGGTGAAACGATGGGGGAAAACCTGCGTTTTTCGTGTTCCTCAAGGTTATAATATCTTAAAGACAGCCCCATAATACGAGTATTGCCGTCTAAGTCTTTGTCAATTACGTTTTTTTTTCTAACTTTGCCCCCGAATGTGGGTATGTCTAATCCGCTAATTATTTGAACTATGGGAAAAAGAATGCGTAAAATAAAAAACATCCGTTTGCACCATGAAGGAAATGAGACCTTGCTGGTAATGGGTGCTTCGTTGGCAGTCTTCAACGCTGCGCTTTATTGGCTGTGCCGCGACTGCTGCATTTGGGTGTTCTATTCCGTAGCTACGGTGAGTGTCATCCTCTATTCTATTATTGTAAACTTCTTCCGTTGTCCTTTGCGTCACTACGAAGGTGATACCGAACGCACGGTCGTTGCTTCTGCCGATGGTAAGGTAGTTGTGATTGAAGAAGTAGACGAAAATGAATATTTCCACGATCGTCGCTTGATGATTTCCATCTTCATGAGCGTTACCAACGTTCATGCCAACTGGTTCCCTGTTGAAGGGGTTGTTAAGATGGTGCGCCATCACAATGGTAATTTCTATAAGGCATGGTTGCCTAAGGCAAGTACGGAAAACGAACGTTCAACCGTTGTGATTGAGACCCCTGAGGGCGATGAAATCTTGGTACGTCAGATTGCTGGTGCTGTGGCACGTCGCATTGTGACCTATGCTAAAGAAGGTGAAGATTGCGTTATCGACGAACACTTGGGCTTCATCAAGTTCGGTTCACGTGTAGACGTATATTTGCCACTCGGAACGGAAGTTCTTTGTGAAATTGGGCAGCGCACAACGGGTAATCAAACCGTAATTGCAAGACTCCCCGAGATCTAACATAACATAAGATATAGAGGGTGTGTCAATTCAGTTTGAACACACCTTTTTGTTTAGGTTATAAGGTCGCTTCGCTTTAAGGTTTTAAGGATACTCCAGTCCGAATGGTCCTTATGCCCCCACAACCTCATAACCTTATAAACCTCTTAAATTATGAAAAAACATATTCCCAACACGATTACATGTTGCAACCTTATCTGCGGTTGCATCGCTACTGGTTTTGCGCTCAAGGGCGATTTCTCTATGGCAATGACTTTCATTGTGATGGGGGCGGTCTTCGATTTCTTCGATGGCTTTATGGCGCGCCTTCTTCATGTGTCTTCAGCTATCGGTAAGGAATTGGACTCCCTTGCCGACTGTATTACCTTCGGCTTTGCTCCTGCCGCTATTGTGAGTGCCTTGTTGCGCCTTGCGCCCCTGCCTGTGGCGAACGAAACGTTTGCTATGGTCTTCCCCTACGTGGCATTTGTGATTGCGGCATTCTCAGCTATTCGTTTGGCAAAGTTCAATCTTGACGAACGTCAGTCTACAACCTTCTACGGACTCCCTACGCCTGCCAATGCCCTCTTCTGGAGCGCCCTTGCGTTAGGAACTCACGAGTGGGTGAGTGAGACGTCGTGGAGTGTGTACCTCCTTTTGTTGGGCATCGCTTGCTCTTCGTGGATTCTTGTAGCCGACATTCCTATGTTTGCCCTGAAGTTTAAGGATTACTCCTTTACACATAACAAGTTGCGTTACGGCTTCATTATCGCCAGCGCAGCACTGCTCCTCTTTGCAGGATGGACGGGCTTCTCCGTAGTTATCTTGCTTTATATTTTGACCTCATTAGTTGCGAATGCTGTTGCTAAGCAATAGTGGTTGCGCTACCTACAACTGTATAGTCCCCTAAGTAGGGGCTATTACCATACAACAACCAACACGAACTAAAACTATATGCACATCATTGGATGCTTGGGATTACTCCTTATTATAATAGTAGTAATCTTTATGCTTGCTCCAGTAATCTTGTTGAATGCCGTACGCCGACTTTTTGGTTCACAGCAGAAAAAGACTTCGCACCATTGGGGCAATGCGCAAACACATACTCACCAAACTCATCACCAACAACAGGAGTCTTCAACCTCTTCCACGCGTCAACGTACGGCAAAGAGGGGTAAGAAGTTGTTTGAGAAGGGCGAAGGGGAGTACGTGGATTTTGAAGAAGTGAAAGAATAATGGTTCACCTCTTGGGGGTAACCATGCGGTAGGAAAGAACCTGATTGTCATTTACCTTCACTAACCCTCGGTTTGTTTTCTCAAAGACCATCCGGATGGTTATATTGTCTTGCGCGTCCTTTAGGTTCTTACACATACAATCATGAGACGCCATGATATGACGTCTCTACGTGTGGCATGATATTCCGCCAGGGGATTTGCAGTATTACTAAAACGCCTCGACACTTAGCGTGATGCTATGTGTCGAGGCGTTTGTTTGGTATGGTTCTACAGGCAGGCGTTAGCGCACTACGTGCTTTTTGCCGTTGACGATGTAGATACCGGGACCTGTAATTTTTTCGATGCGCTTACCGGTGATGGTGAAGATGCCGTGGCGGAACTCGCGTTCGGGCTTTACGGCATTGATACCGCTTACGTCACCAGAAGTATAGGCTTCGAAGAAAACGCGTGAACCTTCGTCCTTGCTGCCGTCAGCATTGTAGAGTCCCATTTGAGACTTACCCGTGCTCCAGTTGCCATTGTGGCTGAGGAAGCTCTTGCCGTCGGAAGTCTTAAAGGCGTAGTAACCGTTTGTCTTGTCGAGCGTCCAAGTGTAATAAGTGTTGGTGCGTTCCTCTTCGGTTTGCATAAACACCTTCTGGGCGCCGTCGGCAGTGTTTGCTACGGTAATCATGCGACCGTCAGCAGCCGAGATAATTTTAATCTTGCCCTCTTCTTCCATGAAGTACCACAACTGTGTAAGCTCCGCCTTGTTGGGGTTGCGGTACATCAGTTGCAGCTTGTATTCCGATTCTCCCCAGGGGATGCTGTTCTCAAACACGCAACCACCTGCTTCACCGTTGCCATCACGTCCTGTATATATATAATATAATGAGGGGTTCTCAGCATCGGTAGTCAGTTCAAAGGGATAATCTTCAACATCCACCGCTCCTCTTGTCTGGGCTGTGGCGCCTGTCAGGGTGAGGAGGAAGAAGGAAAGTAGAAGTGTAAAATGTTTCATAGGCCTTCTTTTAAGAGTAAAGATAAAAGAGTAAAAAGTAAAGAGCCTGCGGGGTGGGGGTAGAATTTATAGAAATCTATAGTGTCTATAGCATCTATAGTATCTATAGCATCTACAGGAACCTCAGGACTACCTGCCGAATCTCAGGCATTCCTAAGATTCCTATAATTGCTTATCCTATTCTGAATTGCCACCGTATTGTTTACCACACGTCTTCCGCTTCGTTACCGCCATAAACTTCCTTGGGCACAATTTCGATGTAGTCAATCTGAAGCTGTGCGTCGAGTTTCTTGAGCGCTGACTTGTAGCGGAGGTAATAGCTCTTTCCGGGTTCCATGCGTTCTGTCGTTACGATACGGCGGAGGTGACCTGTGTAGTCGCGTGACATGTTTTCGCCCTTACCGTCGGTCCAACCGAAGTGCTGGGGACCCTTCATGTAACCCTGGTTGCGCATGTTCTTATCATTTTCAATGTTGATCGACTCGTCTTCCACGTCTTCCACCCAAGGAATGTTTACAGAAGGAGCACTCTGGCGCAAGTCGTAGGGAAGTCCTGCGGGCTTCAAGCGGTTCATATCTTCACCGAAGTAGAGCTGACACATACCGCGGAGCGTGTTGTGAGAGACACCCAAGCGGATTTCATATTCCTTCGCTACAGGTACGGGAGGAATGCGGAAGGTCACGTCGTAAAGACCGAGAATCATCATTTCGTCGCCCTGGTAGTTACACCAACCTGTTGTGCTGATGGGAGAGTATGCACAGAAGAGGTAGAGCACCTGTGAACTTGAGTTCTGAAGGGGAAGGTTTTCAAAGTATCCTGCGGGGAACATTGAGTACTTACCCAAACGGAGGTTGTTAGAACTCAATTCGTGAATGATGGTTGCATAGTCCACGCGCATACGTTCGCGGCCCATGAGCAAGCGTTCAGCTTCGCCAAATACGAGCATATCGTCGATGGGGTACACATAACCGTTGGCAGCACTGATGCTTTGTTCCTGAAGAATCATCACGCCTTCACCACCAGGCTTCACGCCGATTTCTTCGTAAGAACCCTTAATGGCATTGTCGTATTCTACAAAGCGGTTGATGAATACGGGGTTGCCTTCAAACGACTGACCGATGGGACCGCGTGAACCAACCTGAAGCAACTTGATAGGTTCGCGTTCTTCCACCTTGCCAATGGGGTGAATCGTTGTATAGAAGTCCCAAGCGTCGGTAGGAAGTGTGCGTGTTTGTGGGTTCTTCTGGTCTACACCATACTGGTATTGGTATTCTGTGTAGTGCACCACGAGTTTGCCAGGAGCATACTTACCGTCGATGAAGTGGTACTTCACAAACTTGTAGAGCGGATTGTTGGGGCTCTTCAAGTTGTCCATGTCCTGAGTGCCATAGGCAGTAGTAATCTTTGAAACGCCCTTGAGACCCTGGAGCACTTCGTCCCAGTTGGTGATGTTGCCATCGTCGTCCAACGTCACTGCGGGTACGCCGTAGAGTTCAAAGATGCTGTCGGGTTCTACAAAACCGGTGAATGCCAAGTAGCGCTTCATGGGTACGTCGAACGTACCGGGCTGTGCTTCGAGCTTTTCAGGAAGTTCCTGTTCTTCGTAAGCGATGTCGCGTTCGTGGTTCATCCATTCCCAGATGCCCGTTTCCTGAAGCAAGCGACCCATAATCTTCATGTTGGGAGCATCTTGCACCACCTGGAATACGTAGTCAGATGTGGGAGCGATAACGTCCGCCATGACGTGCAACCAGCCGTTAGAGGCTTCGCGGTCGGAAATCATGACGCCACAGTTCTTTTCGATGTTGTAGTAGATGGGGTATTTCACCTTCACCGTATCGCCGTCCTTGATTTCGGGCAAGAGGGTGAGTTCGTCATACTTCACGCGTGTTACGGTGTCGCTCGCTTGTGTGTCTTCTGAGCAGGTAAGCAAGCGGTCGTAGAGGTTTGAGAGGTTGAACGAACCCGCTGTGGGGAACTCCGTAGACTCGTAGGCTTCCTGGTCGCCGTTGTCGATGACGCAGCTGTAGACGATGAGTTCTGCCTGCTCGTCGGTGAGTTCGTTGATGCTGGTGAGTTCCAACTTCTTCAAGTATTCTTCAATCGCTACGTTGTCGGGGATGAAGGCGGTGTAGTTACCGCGTGCCGAGAGCACACTGTACACAGATGAAGAGTTGTCCTTTCGTCCCAAGCGCACACGCTTGAAGAGGTCGCGCGCCAACGACAAGTTGGGGTCGCTGTCCATGATGTCCGAAAGGGTTTGTTCACTCTTGATGGCGAAGTTTGAAGAGTCAATTTCTTCTTCGCAACCAGCCACCCCAAAGAGTGACGTGGTGAAAAGGCAAGTTGCCAAAACCTTGGCAAAGCCCCTCTTGATTTTTGTTGGTGTATTCATTTTGTGAGTAATTTGCAACATGGGTTGCGCAGTCGCGCGTGTATATAATATGCAAAGATATAAAAATATTTTGGGTGAATCAAAGGAAAAGGGGGAAAAATAAGTAGTAGGTAGTAAGTAGTAGTTAGTAGTTAGTAGTAGGCTGGCGCGGCAATCTTTTAGAGGGGAACAGGCCTGACAGGCGGTGACAGGCGGTGACAAGCCTCAACAGGCAGTAACAGGCAATAACAGGCCTGACAGGCTAACAGGCAGTAACAACCCTCAACAAGCCCCAACAGGCCTTAACAACCTTGCGGGGCGGTAACTTCGGGGGAGTCACCATCGCGCCAGCTTGTTAAGGCCTGTTGGGGCTTGTTACTGCTTGTTAGGGCTTGAGGGCTTGTTGAGGCTTGTTAAGGCTTGAATGCCTGTTATTGCCTGTTCCTGCCTGAGAACCTGCTCTGCCTGTTAAGCTTCCAAATTCAAGTGGAACTCTACCACTGCCTCGATGCCCTTGCGGAGCATGTCGAGGGGGAAGTTTTCGTTGGGCGAGTGGATGGCATTGCTTTCAAGGCCGAAGCCCATGAGGATGGTCTTGATGCCGAGTACGCGCTCGAAGTCGCTGATAATGGGGATGGAACCGCCACGGCGCACTGCCAAGGGGCGCTTGCCGAAGGCTTTTTCAAAACCTATTTCGGCAGCCTTGTAGGCGGGTAGGGTGATGGGGCATACATAGCCCTCGCCACCGTGCATAGGCGTCACCTTTACCTTCACGCTCTTGGGGGCAATGGCGGTGATGTAGTCGATGAAGAGTTGCGAAATCTTTTCGTGCTGCTGGTGGGGCACAAGGCGGGTGGAAACCTTGGCATACGCCTTGGAGGGGAGTACGGTTTTTGAACCCTGACCTGTGTAACCGCCCCAAATGCCGCACACGTCAAACGAGGGGCGACAGCTGTTGCGCTCAATCGTAGAATAACCTGCCTCGCCACTCACTTCTTCAATGTCGATGGCACGCTTATACTTCTCAAGGTCAAAGGGAATGCCTGCAATCATCTCGCGCTCTTCCGCCGAGAGTTCTTCTACATCGTCGTAGAAGTGGGGGATGGTAATCTTACCGTTTTCGTCCACCACCTGTGCCAACATCTGGCAGAGCACATTGATGGGGTTGGCAACGGCACCGCCAAAGTGTCCTGAGTGGAGGTCGCGGTTGGGTCCCGTTACTTCAATTTCCCAATATGCCAACCCACGGAGTCCCGTAGTGAGCGAGGGGAGGTCGGCGCTCAGCATACTCGTGTCGCTCACTAAAATGATGTCCGCCTTGAGGAGTTCTTTGTGGTCCTGAAGGAAGCCTCCGAGTGAGGGACTGCCAATTTCTTCTTCACCCTCGAAGATGAACTTCACGTTGTGGCGCAACAGGTTGTGCTTCACCAAGTATTCAAACGCCTTCGCCTGAATCATCGCCTGTCCTTTATCGTCGTCGGCACCGCGAGCGTAAATCTTGCCGTCGCGCACTTCGGGTTCAAAGGGATTGCTGTGCCACAGGTCGAGGGGTTCGGCTGGCATTACGTCGTAGTGAGAATAAATCAGTACCGTCTTGGTGGCGCCAGGAATCATCTTTTCGGCATACACCAAGGGATTACCGGCAGAGGGCATAACCTCCGCCTTGTCCGCTCCCGCTTCGAGCAGGAGCTGCTTCCAGCGTTCGGCGCAGCGCACCATGTCGTCTTTCTTTTCTGGCAAAGCGCTGATACTGGGAATGCGGATGAGGGAGAAGAGTTCGCTGAGGAAGCGCTCTTCGTTTTGGGCGATGTAATTTTTGATTGTCATAGTGGGAAGTGAGGAGTTAGGGGTTAGGAGTGAGGAGTAGGCTGGCGCGGTGAGACAGGCGGTAACAAGTAGGGGCAGACCTAACAGGATTTCAAGCCGCAACAAGCAATAACAAGCCTTAACAGGCCTCTACAACCATGCGGGACAGCATACGGGACAGCAACTTCGATTGAGTCACCATCGCGCCAGCCATGTTAAGGCTTGTTATTGCCTGTCATGGCCTTTGCCTATTAGCCCTGTCGTGGCATGAAAATCCTGTTAGGCTTGGCTGGCACCTGTCACTGACAGCCGCCTCTCTCCCACTTCACCCTCAACTCATTCTGCGCCACTTCCTCGCCATTGAGGTAGAGGGTGTAGTGCGCTGTGAGGGTGTTGTTGGTGGGGGAGTGGTGGAGGTGGGTCGTGTGGATGCCGAGGTCGAAGGTGCCGCCGGGGGTGTGGTAGGGGCTGTGGGTGGTGGCATTGGGGAGGAGCACCATTTGGGTGGTGAATGCCCCTTTGCGGACGATGCGCACACGGTCTTCGGTGATGAAGATGCGGGTGGCGCCCAATTCAGGGTCGTCGTAGGTGAGGAGGGTGAGGGCGCCCTGCTGTTGGAGGGTGCCGTTGAAGTAGTTGGTGATGGTTTCCGTGCCGTTGATAGTGGTTGTCGTAAGTGTGGTCGTAATGCGCATGGGCATGAGTGTCGGTTAAGGGAGGACGCGCTTCTTGCCGTTATGGATGTAAATCCCTGGGGCGTTGGGGGTTGAGGGTAACTTTTTGCCGTCAAGGGAATGCCACTCGTGGCGACTGTGCGTCGGTTGTTGGAGGGCTTCAATCCCTGTGGCTGAGGGTGTAGTAAAGGTGATGATGCCAACGTCGTGCCAGTCATATTTCGCCTTAAAGGTATAGGTCGTTGCAGGTTTGAGCTGGCGAAACGTCACTGTATCGGTGTGCTCCTCGCCAGGTTCGAGGTAAATGACGTGCGACTGCTGGTAAGCCCCCGTATAGTCACGGCAGGTAGTGCCCTCATCAATAAAGTAGCACTGCAAAATCCCTGCTCGTGCCTGAGCGGCTGCACCGTTGCGAATGGTCACTTCAAAGCACACCTCCTCGGGTGTGGGGAAGGTGGGGGCGCTGATGGTATGCGTCAGCATGTGGCGCGCATTGGGAATCACCTCCACGTCAAGCGTTTTTAATACTAACACATCGTCGGGCGAGATGCGCAACTGGCGCTTGCCCGTCTCCGTGAATTTAGCATCCACTACCACCTTGCGCGACTCTCCTGCAGCGAGCGTCACGCCCGTGAGGGCAATGTAATCGGCTTGCTCAAACATCAGCGTGTCGGTGGGGGCATTGGTGAAGAGTTCAAAGGGAGTTGTGAGTGTAGCGTCCGAAGTGTTGCGCAGGTGTAGCGCAATGGGCGTAAACTTTCCCTCCTGGGGAGTTTTGAGCAAGTACATGCTGTCGACAACCACCTCGGTACCCGTGCGCACTAACGTGTCGGGCAAGCAAACTTCAATCGTGTCAGGGTGGAGCAGTAGCGCCTCCTGGTTGCAGAAGAAACCCTGCGCCGCCTCCGTGTCGCGCTTCCCCTTCTCGTCTTCGTAGAATGCCAATACGTCTAAGCGGAAGTAACCGTCGTAGGCACCGCCATAGCCCCAGTTGACGTGGAAGAAACCCTCGCTGTCGATGCCGTCAATCACAAAGGCATGTCCCTGAATGAACTGCGTGTATCCCGCATAGAGCACGGGGCGCCCTGCGCGTACTTCCTGGGCAATCATCTTCACCCATTCCGTGGGGGCATATTTATAGCTGTCGGCATAGTGAACAAAGCCGTAGCCGAAGGCGCGCTTCAGGGGTTCCTCTAAGCGGTACACGTTGGCGCCACTCTCCGCGATTCCCCAATTCATCTGTGCTGCCATGCCGCAATAAAGGCTTAGGCGCGCTACGGCATCGAGCGCTTCGGGAGTGGCAGATTCAGTGTCGTAATCGTTGAGAATCAGGCGCGTGTCGACCTTCGTGCCGGGGAGCACGTCGGCAATCTCGTAGTGGGCGGTTTGCCACCCGTGGAGCGTATCTTGCAACACGATTTCGCGTTGGTAGTAGGTCAGTATCTCCTCTAAGGCGGTAGCCACACAACCCACCATGCAGCGCTCGTCGCTCACCGTGCCGTCGTCGTAGGTGTAGTAAGGGCAAGCCGCGTTGTAGGGTGCCTCTTGGTGGCGCACCATGGGGAGGAGGGGTGCAACGGGAGTTCCGGGTTGCAGGAAGAAGTCCGCCCGACTGCTGCTCGTAGCACTGCGGTGGAGCAGGGAGGCGAGGGCTGGGGGAAGGTTTCCCTCGGGTGTCGCTAACGTGCCGTATCCCAAGGCAATAGGGTCTCCCTCGTTGCTGCCCACAACGACGAATTTGTCGTGCGCCGTGAATACGTAGCCCGCAGGGAGTGTGGCGCTGCATTCCACGTTGGCGTTCCCCCCGCGCACGGTGGGGATGCGTAGGAAATCGGTGGCAAAAGCCCTTGCGGAGGCTTCATCGAGGTGCTGCGCATGGGTGGGCGTGATGCACCAAAGGAATATCAGTAATGTGGTGAGTAGGGGTTTCATAACCGCAAAACTACATAAAAAACGGCAATGAGCTGAGGGTTGGTCCAGATTTTTTTTGTCACGCAGAAGACATGTTTTTTGGTTTCACACAGAACGCACAGAATGCACAGATTTTTTTTGACAGAAGAACATAAGAACATATTTTTGTCACGCAGACGACGCAGAAATCGCAGAAACTTTCGCGCTCATTTTTATTGTCTCACACGGAATACACAGAACTCACAGAATTTTACTCGCTCCGCTCGCTCTCACCTCCGCATGGTGCGAGGCATAGCGACTCGCCTTTCTGTGTATTCCGTGTATTCTGTGTGAGACATAAAAAGTCTGCGTGTGTCTGCGCCGTCTGCGTGAACCAAATATGTTCTTCTGTCTAAAATATAGTTTCACGCGGACGGCGCAGAAATCGCAGAATTTTTATGTTTCACACGGAAATCACGGAATGCACAGAATTTCTTTAGACAGAAGAACATAAGGACATATTTGTTTCTCACGCAAAGACGCAAAGGGTACGAAGTCTTATGTTCTTTTGTTCTTATGTCTAAAATTATTGGTGTCCGGTAAACGCCTCTAACTCTATGAATACAAAGATGTTTGAATGGTATAAGCCCCACAGCTTGGATGATTCCCCTGAAAGGGGATAAAGCCATTAGCCCAGGGCAACGCCCTGGGTGTTGTTGCAGTCGAGACTTACGCCCTGAAAGGGCAAAAGCAATTATAAGGGTTTGAACTGCAATGCTTTTGCCCCTTCAGGGCGCAAACCCAAACATCCATAGACCCAGGGCGTTGCCCTGGGCTGTATGCTTATTGGCCTTTCAGGCCGTTACTCCTCGATTAGTTTACCGGACACCAATAATTTGTTTCTCACGCAAAGACGCAAAGGGCGCGAAGTCTTATGTTCTTTTGTTCTTCTGTCTAAAATATAGTTTCACGCAGACGACGCAGAAATACGCAGAAACTTTCGCGCTCATTTTTATTGTCTCACACGGAATACACGGAACTCACAGAATTTTACTCGCTCCGCTCGCTCCCACCTCCGCATGGTGCGAGGCATAGCGACTCGCCTTTCTGTGTATTCCGTGTATTCTGTGTGAGACATAAAAAGTCTGCGTGTGTCTGCGCCGTCTGCGTGAACCAAATATGTTCTTCTGTCTAAAATATAGTTTCACGCAGACGGCGCAGAAATACGCAGACTTTTTATGGTCGCACGCAGGCAATGCAGACAGCATGGGAATTTGTAAAAACAAATAAGGAGTTAATTTAATTTAGTATGGAGTTAATTTGATTTAACTCGGAGTTTGTTTGAAGGGTTCCGCAGGAGAATCTAAATACCTAAGTTCCATTTTTTTGTGAACCACGAATTGTCCAGTATAAATCTCTCACGCAAAGCCGCAAAACCTTATGTACTTTTGTTCTTTTGTCTAAAATTATTGGTGTCCAGTAAACAACTCTAACTCTGTGAATATAAATTTGTTTGAATAGTATAAGCTCCACAGTAGGTATGATTCCCCTGAAAGGGGATAAAGCCATTAGCCCAGGGCGTTGCCCTGGGCTGTATGCTTATTGGCCTTTCAGGCCGTTACTCCTCGAATAGTTTACCGGACACCAATAGTCTAAAATATAATTTCACATCGTAAACTTTGCGCCTCTTTGCGCCTTTGCGTGAAACAAAAAAAGTCTGCGTGTCGTCTGCGTGAAGTATAGGGGGGCGATTTTGCCCAAATTCAATACCTTATAAATAATATTTTCCCTGAATGTGTGTTTGAATGTGTAAAAAGTTGTAACTTTGCAACCTAAACTATGCCCATTACATTATTTACTGCGCTTGCGCACGTATGTACGTATGTGAGGGGTGCGTTTGGACTTGAGAAACTAAATAATCACAATAATCAAAACAATTTTACAATGAGAAAATTTACACTTTTCTTTGCTGCGTTGTTAGTTGCCCTTGGCATAACGGCGCAGACAACAACGTATCCTGAAGGTTACTTCGACTTTGCAACGGAGTATCTCACGATGGAGGAATGTGGTCAAGATGCCACCTTCCAGGAAGGTATGCTGATTGCTATTCAGCATGACCATAGTTTCCATTCTGAAAGTTCAGAAACGCATGATCATGAGGGTAAGTTCTTTATGATGGAAACGAAGGAGGAATATACCACTCACAAGATGATTATGTACGATCATCTCTCAGGCTTGGGTGCATTTACCCTTGTAAAGGCTAACGGTGGCTTTAAGTTGAAGGCAGTTCGTGACGGTCATTGGGTCGGCATATTGACTACGAATACTGACGCGCTGAGGACAACGACGAACGAAAATTACGCTGGTATCTATAAATTTACTTGGCACGAAGGGTTGGGCTATAGTGTTGATTGTGTTAATGCTTCTTCTTCTTCTTCTTCTTCTTTAAGCCTTAACGTAAATACGAGTGGCGGTGTTACCTCGATTTTGGGTAACCCATTACCCAATAATTTCACAGATCAGGCTAACTTGAAGTATAAAGAGTGGGTGTTCTTCAAGATTCACGAAGTGTCGAATCCTAAGGGTGTGACGAAGTATGTAGAAAATGCTAAGGTGGAAATGACGGGACCTGGTGGTAACGTATTTACAACCACGCATTCAGGCTGGAGTGACTTCTACGAATTTGTGCAAAACTCATCAGTTTATGGTTCTACAGAAAACTTTGGCGTGACGTTGAGCAACGTGATGTATCACGAAGCTACAAACGAAATTACGGGTAATATCCACTTCCCCTTCTCTGTGTCGGGAGATGTTGTGAACATCCCTGTAGTTCTTAACCCTGCGAAGAATACCTCTCGAAGAATTGCTGCAAATGCAACGGGAGACGGACTTGAGGTGCAGACAAACTCCGCAGATGTTTGGGTGCAGAACCTTAACAACCAATGGGGAATTATCCCACACTTTGTTGATGGCTTTTACTTGGAGTATGCCATTCAGAATGTTGCAACGGGTAAGTATATTACTGTTGATGCTTCCAACAAGGTAACGTTAGGGGCAGACCCTTATTATTTTAATTTGACGGGTGGCACGAGCGATGGTAAAATTACAGATTTGCGTTTCAAAAAGAAGGATGCTATCCAATATCTCTATGATAATAATGGGACGGTTGGTATGAATTATTATGCATCAGATGGTGCACAATTCAAAGTTGACCGCGTTCCTGCTAACGAACATTCGGGTGCAGACGCTAAGGGCTTTACGCGTTATTACAAGGATAAGTTGTTCTGGGACTGTGGTGCAATAGATTGGAGTAAGGCTCCCAAGGCTTTGCTTGCGACGCTTCAGGAAGGTGAACATGAAGGTTATGATCAGGGTGGCCACACGCTCTATTTAGCAGAAACAGGTTGCCGCGTGCCTAAGACGGGCGACATAACGGTTACGTTCAACTTTTCAAGTGGTAGTCACATGTTGCAAATCTTGGGCGTAGACGTGGTGGCTGCGAATGGTACGGTGCTCAATTCTGACTATCATGTTGGTAAGGCTGGTAACCCCTCTGCAGATAATACGTATACCATTGAAGACATTCCCGCAGGTGAAAATTACACGGTTCGCTATTGGGTATGTGATTATAGCAATGGTCACGACTTGACTAAGAATCAGGGTAACATTGTGGTTACTGGTGCTGACTACTACGTGAAGTATTCAAACGCTCCTGTGAATGGTGCTTGGGCTGCCAACACTACTTGGTTCCGCTTGCGCCTCCATGAGGACTGTACACGCTATATCAGTGCGCAACCTGCTTACATGGATACCGACAACAACTTGAAGCTCACGAACGACACGCCTCCTACGGACTACGCAGGTATGTGGGCTGTCGTTGGGAACGCTACAGATGGTTACAAATTCTACAACCACGCTTGGGGACCTGAGTATGCGTTGAAGACTACGGGAAGTGGAGAAGGCGCACGTACCTTCATGGCGCCTGTAGCAGAAGCTACAACCTACGATGTTGTGTCAGGCAGCGATTACAAGTTCTTTGTTAAGGTACACGGCTCTGCAAACAATTATCTGAACAAGCGTGGTGACTACTTGGCGTTGTGGGATGATGGTCGAGGACTCGGTGACCAAGGTTCAGTAATGACCTTCGAAACCGTGAACATGGAGGCTTTTGAGGCAAATACAACTGCCATTAAGGAAAACTTGAGTCCGTATTGGCAACCTTGGTTGGTAATGCCTGAAATCGAAACTATCTATAACGACTTCGCTTCGTTGATGAAGAACCGCAACAACTTGTTCAGCCTTTTGGACGGCAAGGTGTTTAAGTTCGTGAATAAGGCTGCCAACACCCGTAATGGTCATCTCTTAGGTGTTAATGCCTCTAATAAGGGCGCAGGGCTTGCTGTAACGAACACAACGAACGATTATCTGCAGTTCATCAATAACGGTGATGGCACGTTCAAGTTGTATCATATCGCTACTGGCAGATATTTGGGTGTTCCTAATAATTCTGTAACTACTACCAATGCAAGTGAGGCTGCTTCATATACTTACATTTATCAAAGTCATAGTGATAATAATAAGCAGCGACTCACCTTCCAGACTTCAGGGCAGACCTTGCATTTGCAAAACTCTCTTGAGTTAATGAACTACGGTAACACTGACTCTGCTTCATGGTGGGAAGTTGCCTTTGGTGATGACGCCGCTCAGGAATTAGGAGAAGTTGCAACTGAAGCACAAGCGCTTTTGGCAGAAATCAATAGTGATGCTTACCAGGCGAATATAGGTCTTCCTGGTACTGCTTCTGCTGAGGTCATCAGTCAATATGCTATAGCTGTTCAGAGTCTTTCAGGCAAGAGTGTCGCTGATGCTAAGGCTGCACTTCAGACAGCAATGCAGGCTGTGGACAATGCAGAAAAGGTTATTTACTTCCCCACGGATTGTTACTTCACGATTACCAATAAGGAAGGACGTGGTTCGGTAGTTTATAACCCTGCCGCAACAGATAAGGATGGTGAAGCTCACTACCTTTGGCACAATACGAGTGTAACGAATGCAACTCAAGATGTCAACCATCTTTGGGGCTTCTTTAAGGATCCTGCTACTGGTGAATACTACCTCTACAATGTAGGTGCTAAGCAGTTTGCAGCTCCTACAGGTGATGGTACTTATGGTAATCGTGGTGAAACTTGGGTGTTCTCAAATGAAGGTGCTGCGATTACATTGGAAGCAATGACGAGTCCTTATTTCCACATTCAGGGTGACGGTAAGACAATGTCAATCTCGAATTCTTACAAAGGTTCCGTTATTACTTATTATGCAGCTGGTGACGGTGGTGTGCCCTTCCGATTTGAAAAGAGTAGTGTAGCCGTAGACCCCGAAGTTACAGCAGCTATTCAGGCAGTCTGGGAAGCAGGTGGCGGTAGCTATCTTGAAACACTCGCAGCGCTTGACAACACCAATATTTATGGTATCAGCTGTCAGCGCGGACCTCTTGCTTACGTAGCAGGTAATGATACACACTTGTCTACCCCTGCAAAGGATGCAAGTGCTGACGTTGCGGCTAACGTAAAGGGTAATGTAAACGAACAGTTTGCCATTTTGCGCACTGAAAATACGCGCGACGGATGGTATTACCTCTATAGCATTGCTAAGCAAGCCTTCGTAAGTAAGGATTTCTCTTACTCTGCGACTCCCGTTTGTGCGGTGAATTTCCGTGACATTAAGGGTAACAATGCTGAATATCCTTGGGAAGTTTGGTTTGGTGATGAAACAGGTGACACGAAGTTGAATGTAAATACCAGCGCTGGTGTTGTGCTTGATAGCTGGGTGAACTTTGACTCAGGAAACTGCTTCCGCATTGAATATGCTGAAACGAATGTTGAAAAGACTGCTGCAGCTCTTGAAGCTATCGTAACTTACGAAGCAATGGTGGCTGAAAGAAATATTGCAACGGAATTCTTGAATGCAGCTCCTCAGGGTGCGGTAGGTTATCCCACAGACGCAGAACGCGCAACTTTGCAAACAGCTTTGGACAACGCAACAACTGCTGCAGACGTAACAACAGCGCTTCAGGCGTTCAAGGAAACAGCTACTGTGAACATGCCTGAGTCTGGTAAGGCTTATGTATTTACGAATGTGCACCCTGCTGGAGGTAAGAAGTATCTTAATTATGCAGAAGGTGGCTTGACTATGGTTGCTCGTGGTGAAGTTGCAGCAAATACTCTTCCCGCATCGGCTAAATGGTATTGCCGTCAGTTAGAAGATGGTCGCTATGTATTCGTAAATAATGCAGGTAAGTATCTTGTGTTCAAGGGATCTAATGCTGGAACCAATAGTAATAAGGGGTATGTAGATGCTTATGATGATGCTTATGCCCCTCTTACATTCCAGAAGATGGTGACAAATGGTAACAGTACTATGGGTGTCTTGTCTGACTATTTCGGTATGTTAGCGTTTGGTGGTAAGCGAACAACGCTATCTAATCAAAAGGACTACACATACTTTGTGATTACGTCTGGAGGTGGATTCCAGCAAGACGGAGGCTGGCACCCTCGATACGATGATAACTACTCAACAGCCTTCCTCGTAGAAGAAGTAAGCAACTACGTACTTGCGAATACGAAGCTCACAACGGTAACTGAGAATGACGGTCTCCTTACAGGTATTGACGCAGGTCAGACTATTGGTACATTCAGTGCTCCTTATGCTACTGTAATTCCTGAAGGTGTAACAGCTTACTATGCTAAATCTGCTGAAGAGGCTGGTACGCTCAACCTCAAGGCTGTTGAAGGTAACGTGCTCCCCGCAGGCGAAGGTGTTGTGCTTATTGGCGAATCTGCTAACGTTGTACAGATGCTCCCCGTTGCTGGTGAAACTGCAACAGCAGAAGAACTCAATCAGTTCGCTAATTCAGCAAATGGTGACGTAGATCTCGGCGACAACGCTTATATCTTGTCAAAGACTGTTGATGAAGGTATCGGTATCTACAAGGCTGCTACTGGTGGAAAGCTCCAGCAGGGTAAGGCTTACCTCGACTTTGGTGCTTCAACAGTTGCACGCTTCGTATTGAACTTCAGCGGTGTAACAACCGATATCGAAGGCGCTCCCGTAGTGGCTCCTGCACAGCAGACTATCTACGACCTCAGCGGTCGTCGCGTGAACGCTGTAACAAAGGGCGGTATCTATATCGTGAACGGTAAAAAAATGATTATTAAGTAATTCTATAAATTTAATGACTATGGAAAAGAAAGTATATATCGCTCCTGCAATCGAGCTCTTTGAAATGGAGTCAGAAGGTTGCTTGCTTCAGGCTTCAGCTCAAATAGGAAGTGGTACTCAAACTATTGGCGATGGCGATGGCGATGGTTTTGTTGATGCCATGAGCAACAAGCGCCAGCCTAACAATACTCCTTGGAGCAGCAGCCCCTGGGAATAATATTAGCTAAAAAAGCGTCACTCTTTGAGTGGCGCTTTTTTTTAGTGGAGGAAGAGGGGCATGCCTAACAGGCTGTAACAAGCCAGGACAGGCAGTAACAGGCAATTTCTGCCAATTTTAGTCTGCCCTCACTCTTCAAAACTCCCAAAATCCCTTCCTTCATTAAAAATAATCTTTTCTTTGCTTGATAATCTCGCAAGAAGCCTGTACATTTGCTTCATAACCTTAAATTTAGCTTCCTATGGGTGATAGTAAGTTTATTCGTCAAAAGGGTAATTATAAAGACCTGTTGTGCTTCAAGAAATCGGTGTGCGTGTATGATGTGACGTACTACTTTGCGCATCGCTTCTTGGTGAAGGGCGACCGCACGATTGACCAAATGGTGCAGGCGGCGCGCTCCTGCAAGCAGAATATTGCTGAGGGCGTGGCGGCTTCTACCACTTCTGCAGAGACAGAACTCAAATTGCTGAATGTGGCAAAGGCAAGTTTGCAGGAACTCCTGGAGGATTTTGAGGATTACCTGCGCGTCAGAGGGTTGACACTGTGGGACGTCCACAGCGAGAAGCACGAACAAACGCGCCGCGTGTGTAAGCACCACAACGAACCTTCCTTCTACACCCAAGCTGCCCAAGAGCGCTCCGACGAAACTATCGCCAACATCGCCATTATCCTTATTCACCAAACCGACTACCTCATCCGCCTCTACTTCGATAGTCGCAAGCAGGCGTTCTTGGAAGAGGGAGGGATTAGGGAGGAGATGACGAGGGAGCGGTTGAAGAGGAGGCAAATTCAGGGAGGAGGGGGGAGGTAGTAGTGAGGAGTGAGGAGTGAGTAGTGGGCTGGCGCGGTAGTTCAGGCCTAATAGGCAGTAACAGGCAGGGACAGGCCTTAACATGGGCTGGCGCGGCGGGTGACTCAATCGAAGTTACTGTCCCGCATGGTTGTTAAGGCCTGTTGTGGCTTGTTACTGCCTGTTGTGGCTTGAATCCTGTTAGGCCTGTTGGGCTTGACTTCTGTTATTGCCTGTTGTGGCTTGAAGTCCTGTTAGGCCTGTTAGGGCTTGCTGCCTGTTAAGCCTGAGAGCCTTGTTATTTTCTAAAAAATTTGCTCTTCTAAAAAAACTATATTATCTTTGCCACGATAACCAAAGTATAACCCACATGGACGACTATTACGCGGAAAATTATTGCGATTGATAGGCGGGTCGGTATTGCGAGAGGCATTCCCCCGTCGTAACGATTTCTTTACTTTCTTAGGAGACACTTCGACAGAGGATTTTTCTCTTGACAGAAGAACAGATTTTGTTCTTATGCCTAAAATTGTTTTGACAGAAGAACATAAGTACACAAGTTATATATAGGTCTATTCTGTTCTTTTGTTCTTATGTCCAAAAAAGCAATTTGACAGAAGAGCATAAGCACACAAGTTATATAGGTTTATTCTGTTCTTTTGTTCTTATGTCTAAAAAAGTCTGCAATACCTAACACATGCGAACTTACTGGAATTATAATAAAGCGCTGCGTACGCTGGAAGAGTGGCAGCCTGATTGCTGGGTGCAAGTAACGTGCCCCACTTTGGAAGATGAGGAATTCCTCGTCAACGAATTGAATGTACCTTCCTATTTCCTTGATGACATTCGAGATAAGGACGAACGCTCGCGTTTTGAATACGACGAGGGTTGGCAACTCATTATCCTTCGCATTCCTTATGTGAAGGAAGTGCGCTCACGTACGCCCCACACTACGATTCCCTTGGGTATTATTCTAAAGAAAGGCGTGTGCGTAACCGTTTGTAATCACGAAACAAATATGATGATTGACTTCGTGAGTTACCAGCA
>JAEIGA010002426.1_pt1 | contig 29759 bp, 29 predicted proteins | sample 9270691 | NCBI WGS metagenome assembly JAEIGA01 (sample SAMN17057246, study PRJNA624740) | gut metagenome | biome: biome; isolation source: fecal sample | host: Bos grunniens | place: China: Xizang | collected 2019
AGATATTGTATCGAGCTTTTTGCAAGTTACAACTACCGTCAGCACATTGAAGATATGAAACGCTTAGGTAATACAATCATTGACGTAAGCACCTTTGCACAATTCTTGGGAAAAGCCAGATTATACCAGGCACTCCCAACGCATATCAAGAACGAACTAGGCCTACCGGAACTTATCCTCCCCGAAGCCCAGATAAACCAAGCTGCAAGAGACTATTATTCAGATGAGAACTTTAGCGGCTACGGCAAGCAACTTACTGCATGGAATTTTTACCAGCAATTGACCAACTACAAGAACAACTACATTGATATAACAATGGAGAGGTGTGTAAACGCCTACGATGTAGCACGAGGATTGGCAGCCGCCATCAACAGACAGGATGATACCTGGAACTGGTTTATAGAATAACAAGGTAAAAATACCTGTAGTCCAACTCGAAGAGAGAACTACCCAATCAAACGGTGGTTCTCTCTTTTTTCATTTAACGACAATCATTAACCAATTAAAACCTAGAATTATGTGTAAAATTCAAATCCCAACCATTCCATCAACTGCAACAGCTGATGAGAGACGAACAATCATGTTCAAAGCACTCAGCGCACTCAACCTTAACGATATGTGTGAGAAGCGCGGCGAACTCACCTATCTTCCTTGGAGCGACTGCATGGACGTACTACGCAGCGCATTCCCCAGTGCAACCTATCGAGTAATCAAGAACAGTGAAGGACTTCCTTATTTCACAGACCCCGACACTGGTATTATGGTATTCACAGAAGTAACCATCGACGGCGTAACATCAGAGTGTTTCCTGCCGGTAATGGACAACAAGAACCAGGCTATGAAACTCGTTCCTTATACCTATAACGTATGGAACAGCTACAAGAAGTGCAACGAAGAAAAGAGCGTTGCAGCAGCCACCATGTTCGACATCAACAAGACTATTTGGAGGTGTCTAGTTAAGAACATCGCCATTGCAACAGGCATAGGCTTATACATCTATAAAGGTGACGACCTACCCGAGAACAGCGCTGACGACGCACCAATAGCACAACCAACACACACCCCTACACGCAAGCCCGCAGTATACGATAAGTATGCCGGAATCAAACAGGCAATCAACTCTGCAAAGGATGTAACATCCCTGCTTTCATATTACCTAGATCATCAGGGCGAGATTGAGGCAAACCCCGAAATCAAGGAGTTGCTCACTAGACGTAAACAAGAACTACAAAACAAGTAAACACTATGGCACGAATAGAATTAGTAAACTCAGGAGTGCTTTTCAATGAAGAACTCCACGAATATTGGTTAGGAGACAAACAACTGTCCGGCATAAGCAAGGTGCTGCGCCGACAATTATACCCTAATATGTATTCAGCCATTCCTAAACGCATATTGGAGATGGCAGCAGACTATGGAACATCGGTACATAAGAGTATCGAGGAGTTTCAGAAGAACTGGATAAATGACGGCACACAAGAACTACAGGACTTTATCCAGATATGCAAGGAAAACAACCTTATACACGAGGCATCGGAATATACCGTAACAGACGGTAAGAACTGGGCCTCGAACATCGATCAGGTTTTTAGAAGCGGTGACGACACATTCACTATCGCTGATGTCAAGACCTATTCCAAGATGACACCTGAGAAACAGGAACTGGCACGTTATCAGTTATCGTGCTACGCAATGTTCCTGGAGCAACAGGTAAAAGGTGCGAAGGTAGATAGACTATTTATCATACACCTTCGTAACAAACAAATGGCATCAGGCAAAGTCGAGCACATTGCAGAACTTATACCTGTAGAAAGAATCCCCGCAGACATCTGTAAGGAACTTTTGGATTGCGAACTTAAAGGAACACAGTTCAAGAATCCGTTCAGCGTTCCCGATGACATCACCCTGCAAATATGTAGAGCGAAGGAACTCATTGCAAAGAAGAATGAAACAGAGGAAGAACTGGCAACAATCAAAGCCAATATCCTATCCTCTATGGAATTTCTTGATGTAAGAACCTGGGTGACCGACAATGTTCGTGTTACCCGAAAGATGCCTACAACCCGATTCTCGTTCGACCTCAAACGCTTTAAAGAGGCACACAGCGAGATTACAGATTATGACGATTATATGAAAACCAGTAATGTAGCCGGTTCGCTGCTCGTCGCAATCTGATAACAACTGACAGAGCCAGAGAAGAAACAACACCTTTATTATACATACATATAGGTCAAGTCTTCTCCGGCTCTTTTTGTCTAACCTTAACCCACACAACAATGAAAACAGACATTAACATCGAACTATTCAAGCGTTACCAACCATCAAGGAAGCGCGAGATAATAGAGAGCCTTAGCACTACGGAGTTGTTCGCTGTGACAGAGGACACCGTAAAGCGAATTATCAAAGAGGTAGGACGCGCTATGTATAAGAGCCGCGACAAGGAACTGCGACTTTCAAGCAAGTATGAGAGCGGCAACAACAGGAACAGCACCATAGAGACTGTTAGCCTCCGCAGGAACAGACTCTATATCCAAATCTATATACAGATGGATCATACAGACACCACGATTATAGACGAGTGGAGCACTTTCTTCAAACGAGACGAGTATGTTGGAAAAGCATACGAGACTAACTGGCATGGAGATAAGATACCGAACTACTGTCATTACACTGAAGATGACAAAGCGCGATTCATGAGATCGTTGCTTTACCAGTATGTTCAAACAAAACAGCAAAGAAAGAGTAACAATGATGAAAAATAAGAAACCGGCAAGCAACCATCCTACTTCATTTGCGGAAGTTGTAAGGCACGTTCACCACGAGATTGTAAGGACTTGTGAATATTGTGGCCGACCAATGACACGAAGTGATGTCAATGACTACGGCAGTCTATGTGAAACATGTTATATGAAAGAATATTATGGGATATAGATTACATTGTGCTACCAAGTACGAAGTTAAATACTCTACCGGTGATGCATTCAACTACAAATGTGAGGAGTTCCACAACCTTCTAACAGCATGTGGGGCAGATTATACCGGAGAATGTTGGGACCCGGAGTTCGAGGTCTCAAAAGAAGACTGGAATAATGCGATAGCAAAACTTAGAGTGTTGGAGACACTTAATCCTGACGAGCGCCTTGAAATAGAAGAAGCAATAAAAGAAATGGAGTTTAGCGCTGAGGAGATAGTTTCCAGCATGGAATACTTCCTTGAAAATGCCGATCCTAACAACGACAGTCTGCATCTAAGTTATTTTTGACAGAACAGCAAATTCCACAGGATAACAACTGTGTGAGAATCCAACCTATTAAGGACAGGAGGATATGTGAAAAACGAGGAAACCACAAAATACTCAATATCACATATCCTCTTTTTTCGTATTCCAACAAAAATTCCACTAACAAGACGGACATCTAATAAATGGAAAATATGAAAGACGACACAACAAAGTATGTTTCTTACCTCCGAGTGAGTACACAGAAACAGGGATATTCAGGACTCGGTATTGAAGCGCAGAAGGAGATTATACAGAACTACCTTCGCGGCGCCGCACCTATCGCTGCCGAATACATAGAAGTAGAATCCGGTCGAAAGACAGACAAGGAGCGCCCGCAACTCCGTTCAGCACTCGAACATTGCAGGAAAGAGGGTGCAACACTGATTGTAGCCAAACTGGATAGATTGGCAAGAAACGTATCATTCCTATCAAGCCTACTTGAAAATGATGTGGAGATTGTCTTCTGCGATTTCCCACAAGCAAACAAGATGGTGCTGCACATCCTGGCAGCCATAAGCCAATACGAAGCAGAGTTGATTGCTACTAGAACCAAACAAGCATTGGCGGCAAAGAAAGCGCGGGGCACCAAGCTCGGTAACCCGGAGCATCTTCTCAGCAAACACAGCGAGGCCGTTGCAAACAGTAACCGCACCAATCGCGAGAAAGCCAGAATCAATCCAAACAACAAACGTGCTGTGGCATTCCTGAAAGTTCTAGTATCACAGGAATACACTTACAATCAGATGGCAGAGACATTGAACCGCGAGGGCTTCGTAACCTCGCAGGGCTTTCAGTTTACACCATCAACAGTTTACAAACTTATCAAACGCTATAATTTAAGATAATATGCAGATATTATGGTATTTCAATGCTTGGACAAAAGAGAGTTCCAAGCCTATAACATTGTGGTGCGAAGCAAGGAATCATGAAGCGGCACGCAATGCAATAATGCGAGAGAATCCTTTTATTACACGACTGATGTTTATCAGAACTAAACGTATTAACTAAAAATTCAAAGAATTATGCCAAACTGGTGTGACACAACTTACAAGTGTGTCGGTGATCCGAAGGAAGTAAGAGAACTGCACAAAGTATTGAAGTATATCGATAGAAGAAAGACCACCATCGTCCGTAACGGTTTCGGGAAATGGTGGCTTGGAAACCTTGTAACTAAACTCGGCGGTAAGTGGGAAGACTACCAATGCCGAGGTGAGATCATTGATTATTCGCTCGATGGTGAAATTCTTGTTATCACACAATGGACAGCGTGGTGCGAACAGGAAGGAGTAAGAAAAATCATCGAAGAGAAATTCCCTAGTATTAAAGTCTATTACAGAGAAGAAGAACCCGGCTGTGGAATTTATGATACAAACGATACCACTGGATGTTATTTCCCAGAACGCTTCTTTTTGGACAACACCGACGAGCCTTTGTATTTTGAGACAATAGAGGAAACTGCCGACCATGTTTCAGACTTGGTGGGTTATAAAGTCGCAGCTACAGTGGACGATATTCAAGAGGCTTTGGATAAATATGTCAAGCAGCAAGAGAATCCCAATGATGTGTTTTACAGTCTACACGAATTCGAAGTTATAGATTAAACATGTATTCCCAGGACTACCTTATTATATAGGTGGTTCTGGGGATGTTTTTTATGCTTTCCAAAGAGGTTCCATTTCCCATCCATCAGGAAAACCAAGTGCCTTAAGGTCTATTTCTGGGAACTTAACAAACAACCATTGAAGTTTTGTAAACATATCATTTCCTGGAGAAACAATATCCAAGAAATACTTGATGATGCAAATGTTCAAATATATTCGTAAAGAATCAGTCGCCAATGTTATCCAAGGGCGATTAATACGGTTAGGCATTGTTGCACGAATTTTATTTTGTTTATTCCATACTCGTGAATGATGGCAACATGAATTTCGTGTCAATGTTACGATTGTTAGCCATGACTCGAACGGTTCTATTTGCAAACCGAATGCTTGAGATACACGCTTCTTAATCTTTTTATCCTTTATATTGCTATATATATTCGTAATAATACCAAAAGGAAGTATCTCGGAAAGTATCCATGCTGGAGGGTATGGATTCGAGTATGTCTTTTTAAAATGTACAATAAAATCTTCTCTCGATTTACGCAATTCCACGTCTATCAATTGTATGGTTTTTGCAAACTTTGCTTTGTCTGTAAAATAGGCTATATCTGTCATCCAAAATGGATTACCAATTATTTCGCAGCATGTATTAGCAATGGTACTTCGAACTGATATTTCTATTTTTTCGATCTCGTTAAACAGAAGCAATCTTAACTTCTTGTCAAAACGATAAAGCATCATTACTTTATCAAATGAAGCATTGCTCTTGTATTTATGCATTTCTTTTGGTGTGCAAAGAAATGGATACATGTATGCTGACAATCTATAATAACCAATGCGTTCAATATAGTGCTCGGCCTTGCTTGTATCAGAAATATTCAAGCCTCTTGATTGCAGCAAATAAACTATATCGTGTGGATTTGAATAACCTTTGCTGAATGGAATAGTTGTAGCCATTTGTCGTGTATAAAAATAAAATGACCCGCACATTTGAGCATCGTCGAGAGGCTTGGCGGGTTCTAGTTTTGCAAAGGTAGTATAAATAAAAACGATATGCAACAAATTGTTCAAGAAAGTTATTGCGTAAAACTCTAATTGTGATAATCTTTCCTAATATAGCGATAAAACAAATTATAAATACATTCCGTAAACACTGGTTTGAAGAGTAATATTTGTTATGATTAACATAGTTTCGGAGCTATTCATAGTACAGATATTGCTACTGCTGAATAATGGTTATTCCGTTAAATGGTCTTATGTTAAAATATAATTTACTTGTAATAACGAGGCTTGTAACTATCCCAAAATTCATCATATGCACCCCATTCCTTTATTGCCGAGTATAACACAATTAGTGATTCTTCAAAAATATGTTTATTTGCATAATCAATATCCCATTTAGCGCCGTTGCAATAATATGGTTTATATGCATCCAATATCGCTTCAGAAAGCGGTCTAAAAGTGTTGGAGTCTATTATTGATCTATATTTATCGATTATCCACGAGTAATGCCTTATGCAATTGTCTAATGATTCAGACACCTTTAATATGATTCTGTTTGCTATCAATATATAGTCTGTTTTATGCTTTTCAAACAGTTTTTCTTCAGGTACTTCCAGCAACAATTTTATTGCCTCTGTCGTATCATCTTTCATAATCATTTCAGTTATATTCCTACTACCTTTTGAAGATATTCTGATAATCAGACTTGATACATTCTCCAATAAGGTATCCATCTTTTCGTGTTTGAATCCGCTTATTTTGGCCTTGATGATGAATCGGTACATCTCATACAATAAATGAGTGAATCCGTGCAGGAAAAACATCGCTCCATTGCCTCTTTCTTTGTCGCAATATTCCTTTATTTGACAGAACGATTGGACCATCTTGTCAAATATGCGACAGAACTCTTTATTATCAAAATTCAGGTGTTCCAATATGTGTGCAATCTCAAGGAACGCTCCACCGAAGCTGGCTCCTTCATCATTGATGCCATTATTCCATAAGTATTTTGATTCTATGACAAACTCTTTTAGCCGCTTCTTTAATACTGACTTTTTCGGCAAATAGTATGGGATGGCTTTCATTAGTACACAATCAGACTTTACAATCTCTAAGGAGATTTTCTCCAAATAAATCAATACACTCTCCTTGTCGAAGAAATCAATGAGGTTCAGCAGTACATACGTGTGTACGGGTTTAGTTGCATTTTCGCACAACCACATATAATTCTCTGATAATTCGTCATATTTATCATAGCTGCAAAAATCATCTTTCGTGAGCTTTGTCTTAGCTTCAATTATTATAAAATTTTCATAATGACCTATATTTTCTCTTTTCCTCAGCATGTCGAGTATTACGTCCAGCCTGAAATGTCTGTCGGTGATTAACAACAACCCGACAGAAACCAATTTATAAAAACATTCATGAGAATAGTTCAGGTCGTTGTACCTTCTTTTTACGGACTGATTATTGTGAAGATTGTTGTAAAACAACTTGAAATCTTCGCCCCACAACGAGGTATCTATACCACGTAACAGGACAGGGAGAGAGTCCATAATGCTTTCTTTGAATTGTTGAGGACATTCCTCTTGCTGCAATGCTGCAAACATACTCTTTACAATCCCCGGTAGCTTGTCATATAGTTTGTTGCTGTATAGTATCTTTTCACTTATTTCCCGTGTAAGCTCCCTATCATTGTATTGCAGAGAATAGAAAAGACACGGATAAGGATAATCTTCATAAAGTATATTAAAGACTAACTCCCATTTGTGTTTTGCGAAAAGTATCATACCTCTTATGTAGAGCGGCACACACAGGTCGAACAAAATACTAAGCACCTTGAGTGCCTCTTTATATGTAGTCTCATCCTTGCCAAATGGGTATATTCTCTTTGCAGAGTTCGGTGATTTTACTTTTTTGACTATTGACTCGACAAGTTTGTCTATAATCTCTTCAAATGAATACAGATAATTGCATTCATTCTTCAGTCGCATAACCTCTTCGTAAAAATCAAGGGAATTTCTCATTCCTCCATTATTGTCGAATACCATACATCTGTTTATGCGCGGTATCAAGGCCAATGCGTTCAAATAATCGTGTGCAGAATTGTAATTATCGGGGTGTGTAAGCTCTAAAAGTTTTTTGTTGTCAACATCGTAGAAAATAGCTTCAAATTGTATTTTTTTTAGCTTCTCCAATGGCTCTTTTATGCTCGCATTCCATACCTCAATCTCTTTTTTTGCACCTTTGAAGTCCAAGTTCAACAATTTGTTCCAAACAATCAGATGTTTGTCAATGTTTGCAAAAGATAAAAGTTCAGCCTGTTTGTTTTCAAGAACAAGCTCCTTACAGTGCAGCTGTATGAGCTTATTTTGCAAGTCACCACAATCTCTGTTCAATAGGTCGGTTATTTCTTTCCATTTAAAATAGTGTGATAACAAAAGTTTTTCTTCGTTCAAAGCAGAATAGACAAGCTTCATCTCTAACTCTGAATCTATTGTTTTGTATTTAAATAGTTTGATTAGTGTATGTTCCCTATTGAAGTGATCCAAACTGTATTGCGTCGGAATACGATTAATGTTTTGAACACTGTATATATAATTTATATCATCGGCCATTTCGCAAAGATCTTTCTTCTCTTTGCTGTCGTATGATAATGCCTTATTTATATTATTCCAAACTCTTTTTATCCGAGGAAACAGGTTCGTAGATGGAGTTATTTCAGTTAGGAACTCCATTATTTGTTCTTTGTGTTCTTTTTGAGTTGGGTAGACACTGCTTAGGTCTACAAATTCAATGTAGTGGTTTCTTAATAGCAGTTTCTTGTCGGGTGTGAGAGGTGTCGTCCCCGAATGGATATAAAAAAATCTGGCAGACTCCTTTTGTCTCAATTCGCGTTTGATTTCAGGATTTTTGTCCACAACATCCTTTACCCAAGAAATCCAAGAAATGAAATTTGGATCATCGCAAGAAAAGCCGACAATGCAGAAAGCTCCTTTCAATAGGGCTATTTTCATATAATTTACAAAAGGCTCGTGCTTCTGAGGGTATTCGCTGTAATCCTCGGATGTTATTATGTACTGACAATGGCAGTCTCCGTCGAATCCGTAGTCCCGAGTATTTGGTTCTCTTAGAGTACCGTGAAGTTTATATATGTTGCGCTTGTCGTCTGTCAAAGATAACATATGCGACGATGCTATCAACTGGTAATGCCGGTTCCTCTCTCTTTGCAGGGAATATATTTGCACTTGCAGGGAATTAATGAACCTGTCCATTTTGTTTAGGTTGTCGTTGAATTTGTGCAATTCACTGCTTAGGGCATCCATCAATCGGGATTTCGCCTTGTACTCTGATATAATCTGGCTGTGCTTTTCTGAGAAGTTCTCTGCATTGCCGAATGCTATATCAGTATTTTCATTGGAAATGACATTTTGCGGTATTTCTCCGATGAATAGTTTGTATTCTTTATATATACTTTTCAGTACTTCAAAATTACGCTCCAGGTTCCATATCTCTTTTAAATTCTTTTCAGAATGATGGGTGTTACCCAATATATCAAGGCAATTATCATAATTGAAAGTATATATATGCCTTATTCCCAAATTTATCAACAATCTGTGGCAAGTAGTATCAGCTTCATCAATCTTTTTCCCATTCAAGAACACTTCGTATGTTGCTTCGGATGGTTCGGCACCCTTCACTTCCCTTATTACCGGGGTGTGTTCTTCAATATATACATCTATGGCTTCATGATAACCTTTTCTCCTTACATATTCCGATGCAATCCCCAAGTAGCCTATTTCGTTGATTTTTTGCTTCAGCGAATTGTCGTCCTCTGCCTTGATGTTGTACATTTCAGACGTTATGGGTTTCAGTAGCTCTTCCCAGGATATGAAATAGCGGGACATATTTTTGCTGAAGCCTGCACCTATGATAAACGATATTTTCTTATCTCTTGTCAGATTTCTTATCCTGTTTATTAATGATTTAGTCATATTATTATATAGTTCATTATTGAATGTAATACTTTAGAACGCAAATTATTCAATTGGCACAATGGATGTTTACTATATGTTTCGCTTATTAATTTCAATATAGTTCTTATGCGTCATTATACTGCAAATTTAATAAAGGGTATGTGCCAAACAAAGTAAGTGACATTATTTTTGTTAGTAGTAACAAGGTTGGAGTATATACAATTCTATGTATGATAGAACTGGCAAATAGTAATCTTATTCTATTCTTTGCAGTGTCAATGGAAATACTAAATATTTATACAATCTCGTGATATTTGTCAATGAATAACTTTTGTGCGGAGCGAGTAATCCTCTTCTTTGTTCTTATTTTCCCTTTCCCTAAAGGGCTTATTTCCTTATATCTGAAGAAATAATATTCCAAGAGCATTGATTGCCGAAAAAATGTGTATATTTGCATTGTTGGTGGGGAGAAATCCACTGACGCAAGAAAGCATTTTGTTTTAAGTCCGAACTGAAATTCGCCAAAATTTAAGACCAAGGACCGGAGCAATCAATGCTCATTCTGTGTATATACCGCTTATGTGTGTTCTACGCATAGGCTATGTGTATATTCCACGGCGTGGGAATATTGTTTCTTCATAGTTCATTTGGTCAAGGCGTTTGGCGATGCCTCAGTTTCATGGACGTAAGGCGACAAGTCTCACGTCTTTCTTGTTTTTATACCCTATTGATAATTGCCACGGTTCGGAGACTTACATGGCGGAATAGAAAGTTTTAAGCACAGACACATTTTGTCCCAATGCGGTCTTTCTTTTGTAGGCAAAAGGATAAAGGTATGGGTAAACTAGAAAAATGCTTATATATAGTAGAACTTCTTTCAAGAGGTAAATCATTGTCCTTGAAAGAGATTAACAAGCATTGGGAATACTCTTCGTTATATGACGGTGAAATTATTCCTAAAACTTTCGGCCGCTATAAGGATTATATTTCCAATATTTTTGCCATTGACATTGAATATGATGTCCATTCCAAGAATTACTATATAGCCAATTCGGATGACATAAAGAACAATGCCATCTATAAGTATCTGTTATCGGCATTCCACATTCAAGGTCTGACTGAACTTGCTGTAAAGCACAAGGACAAAGTGCTTCTTGAAGATGCACCAAGCGGGGTAGAACATCTTCACACCATTCTTGAAGCAATTGATAACCATTGGTTGGTCGAATTTGATTATCACTCATTCAATAAAAAAACGAATACTCATCAAACGTTGATTCCATGCTTTTTGAAAACTTGGGAACAGCGATGGTATTTGATTGCAGAACCGCTTTCTCAAAGAACTCCGGCTGTATATGCGTTGGAACGTATCAGTAATATTCGCTTGATACAGGAGAAAACCCTACCATCTCCGCACATCAATCCCCTAATCTATTTCGAAGGCTGTTATGGAATAAACCATGAAGATGGTCGACCACAATTAATTAAGATAAAGGTATATGGCAGTCAGGTAGATTATATCAAAGCTAGACCTATACATGAATCACAAGAAGAAATTGAAACTGACCATGATTGGAGTATTTTCAGTTATTGGTTGAAACCTACCTATAACTTCTATCAAAACTTATTGTGGCATCGGGAGAAGGTGGAGGTGCTGGAGCCTAAGAGTGTAAAGGAAGAAATAAAAAAAATAATATCTAATATACTTATTAACTATAAAACGTAATATTATGAAAGACAAAGATTTATCATTTCTGGCGAATTGTAGTAATGAAGGTTTAAAACTGCTTGCTGATTTTTTAGTGTATGACACTGATGGCAAGAAGAGATTAACAGAGGAGCTTTCATCGACAAAGATATATAATGATGCATATCATAAAAATGAAATGCATAGAATTATCCCTGAAATTGTTGATGAGTTGCAGAGATACGGAGGAAATACATTCTTGAACTTGGTTAGAGGGCATGGGGTAAATTATCGTGAAATACTAGAAAATGTATGTAAGCAATTAAAGGTTCCTTTTAATAAAGCTGCATCTACTGAATTGATCGAACATTATTTGTTACAGCAATTTTTAATTATGTCTATTGATAAGATGGAAGAAGAAGATGTCCATCATCTATCAGATAAGTTAACTAAAGAAACATTCAAACAACAAGTAGGAATGCTAAAGGCTGGTTCTCCCATGTTTATCAAGTTGACTACAATGCTAATAGCTAATTTAGCCACAAAATTTGGTTTAAAGCAAGCTGCAGGATTAGTTGCAAAATTTGCAGGCGGAAGAGCCTTTGCTGTATTAACTGGTCCTATAGGATGGGTACTAGCAAGTCTGTGGACAGCATTTGATATTGCCGGTCCTGCTTATCGAGTACTAATTCCATGTACAATAACCGTTGCTTATCTAAGAAGTATTCAAGAAAAATCAGATGAAGAACTAGATGAAATCTTAAGATGAAACATTTTTGCTTGAAATGTGGTAATGAATTAAAGGAAGAGCAATTGATTTGCCCCAAGTGCGAACATTGTTCTTCCTTGGATTATTTGTATAAGTCGTCAGAGTCTATATTAGGTGTATTAACCGCAGAGCAGATTGAGGCTAATACACAATGGGTAAAATACAAATGTGGTAAAGATGGAATTACCGGTCATGGATTTGCAGCTGAAGACGCAAATGCTTTAAATGATCTTTTTCAAGGAAAACCTGTTGATTTGACAGGAAGAGAAAATAGTAGATATGGACCGGATAGAATTAGCAATGGACAAGCTATACAAACTAAATACTGTAGAACTGCAAGAGCAAGTGTGCAAGCAGGATTTGATGAAACAGGGATGTATGCTTATAAAAATCAAATATTAGAGGTTCCATGTGAACAATACGAAGAAGCATTGCAGATAATGGCTGAAAAGATTTCTTCAGGCAAAGTTGAAGGTATAACAGACCCTAATGATGCTACAAAAATAATAAAGAAAGGAAGTGTTACTTATAAACAAGCTAAAAATATAGCACGGGCAGGAAATATCGACTCTCTTATATTTGATGCCAAGACACAATCAATTGCAGCTATTTCTGCGTTTGGTATATCTTTTGCCATTAATTTAGGAATGATGGTGCTGTTTAAAGATAAAAATAATCTTGGAGTTAAAGAAGCTGTTCAAATAGCATTTTTATCAGGCCTTTATAATGGAACAATAACAATGACATCTGGTATTCTTGCATCACAAGTGCTAAAAACTCAATTTGGGCGTAATTTTACTGCTGCAATTCAATTAGGCACCAAATCTAGCATTGATACAGTATATACATCACAAATCGGAAAAGACTTGGTACACAATCTCGCTAAAACTCTTTGGGATAAAGGGATTTACGGAAATGCTGCAAAAAATGTTGCTACAAAGTTTGTTAGAACGAATATAATTACAAATATTGCAGTGTTTGTTGTTACCTCCGTCCCAGATACCTATAATCTTATTCAAGGTAAAATATCTCGTCCACAATTTATAAAAAATCTAGTGGTAACTAGTACAACTATTATAGGTGGTACATTAGGAAGTTTCCTTGGTGCTTACTTAGGACCAACTGGAATGCTTGGTGGAGGACTTGCTGGCGGTGTTGTTTTTGGTTGGGCATCTAATAAGATTGCAAACTATGTACGTAAAGATGATTCAGAACGAATGTATGAACTTATAAAGATAGCGCTTATCCAATTAAGTAATGATTATATGGTTCAAACTGATGATGAATTTCAAAAATGCATAGATGCGATTTCTCAAGATAAAGCAATTGATACAACACTTATAAAAGTAATGTATAGTATTGGAGCGGATGATGACAATGACTTTTTAAGAGTTCAGGTAGCTTATGAAAAATTGCAATATTATTTTTATTCAATAATTAGACAACGAAAGAAAGTGTGTTTAAAAAAACACCAAGAAAAGGTACTAAATGCAATAGATGATTTAGGTGAACAAATTATAAAAGAGAAATAAATTAATAAAATGTCAATATTTTTACAATAAATAACTTTTCTCGGACACCTTTTGTCTTACTCTCAATCTTCCTTTGTAGTACGAAACAAAAAAACAAAGTATTATGAAGGAAGATAGAGATTTAAATTTCTTGGCAAATTGCAAGAATGAAGACTTGAAAATCTTGGTGGATATGATGACCCATGATAAAGATGGTAATGTGAGATTCAGCGAAAGTTTGACCACTACGGACGCTTATCTAAATTGTTATCCGTACAAGCTCAGCAATATGTGGCGAAGCATTGCTGGTGAGTTACAGCGTTTCGGTGGTAATACTATAGCAAATGCGTGCAGAGGCGAAGGCGTATGTTATCGTACAATACTGAAAGATGTATGCAAGAAGATGAAAGTGTACTTCTCTGATTACGATAATACAGAAGATCTTGAAAAGGCTCTTCTTGAAAAAATGTGTTCGGATGCCATAGACAATATGTCTGAAAAGGAACTTTTTGAAATGAGCGAGTCTCTTAATCTGCCAACAAAGAATCCAAAGAAATACATAATTGTGGCAGCTCTTCAATTGGCAATTCGCCGTGGAGGTGCGCTATTTGCAAGAATAGCAGTATATATATCGCAGATGATTGCAAAGATGGTACTGGGTAGAGGTGCAATGATGGTGGGAACTAACATCCTAAACAAGACTTTTGGTTTTCTTACAGGACCGATTGGTTGGATTGTTACAGCGGGTTGGGCTATATATGATATAGCAGCACCGGCATATAGAGTAACGGTTCCTTGTGTGTTACAAGTAGCTTGTATGCGTATGCAGCAGCAATATTCTAATCAATAAAGGGATTGTTATGAAAGCGAAAGATATAATGCATCCCGAAGATGCAAAAGCAATTCAAACCATACAGAACATAAAGGGGATTGACAAGTTCATTAGGATGTACATGAATATGGGATATGAATCTGTATACAGAGGCGAGAATATGGCAAATATGATACAAGCCACAAAAGAAACATTTCCGGAAATTTATGGTGCATTTCAAGAGGTGGTAAATATCGTGGGAATCAGGGAACCTAAACTTTACATCTATAACGACCCAGTAATAAATGCCTTTACCTATGGTGAAACAGACACATTCATTGCCCTATCAAGTGGTATGATTGAACACTTAGATATAGAGGAACTAAAAGGAGCTATGGCGCATGAATGTGGACACATACTTTGCAAACATACTCTGTATATGACCATATTGGAGACTATCAAGTATGCCGGTACATTCTTTAAGTTTATCAATTACAGTTTGCTATCTCCTATCTTTTTGGCAATGCAATATTGGAGCAGGAAAAGCGAACTTTCGGCTGACAGATGTGGTGCAGCAGTGGTGGGCGAAGAGTGTTACCAAAGAATTCTTGCAAAGTTAGCCTCAGGAATGAAACATACATCAAAGTTTACTCGGGAACTTATCGAGCAGGGTAAATCGTATGTAGCTTTTAAACGCGCTTCTTTATGGAATAGGGTGCAACAGGAATCGCGAAGTATGTTTTATTCACATCCTCAACTGTGCGTAAGAGCCTTGGAACTGGATAGATGGAAAGATTCTTATGCATATAGAGAACTAATAAACACAATAAAACTTGATAAATAATACTTTAACACATAGTATTATGAAGAAATTTGAGTACATGGCAACTATAGTTGATCCAACTATAAAAAATAGAAGATTGATTGTTTGCAGTACATCTACACGGAGTTGCATCACTGCTGAAACACATGTTTCGCTTGAGTTTATATTGTTGGTTCCCAAGGAACAAAAGTTCGATGGAATTGTAAACTTTCCCAATTCTGTTGAAAGACGCCCCTGCGATAAACTTAAATTCGAAAGTAAACTACCATATAAACGCTCGCCTATAAATTTCAGCGAATCTGCCATTTATAGTTTCGAAAATGATAAACAGCACTACTCTGAATTGCGACTGACAGAATTTGGTAAATTTGCTGCCGTTGAATTAACAATCTGCGAAGAATGCTTGGGCGATTACGATTACTACACGGTGTTGGAGGATGAATATGACGGTAATGGTCAGCACATATACATCGCTCCAAAGTTTACATCGGAGTTCAAAAGACTGCTTCAAGTTGATTATTCTGTTGATATGCACATCAAGGAACTGATAAACAATGCTGAACAGGGTAATGTAAGAGCCATGAACGCACTTGCTCTTGTCTATTTCAATGGAGAAGGTGGCGAGCAAAATTTTGAAGAAGCAGCAAAGTGGTGGCGTATGGCAGCGGAGAAGTCTATTGAAATATTTAAACAAAACAATAAATAATATTATGAATATCGAAGAATTAAAGAAACGTGCCGAAGCTGGTGATGCCGAGGCTATGTGCGACCTTGGAATGGCTTATTTCCATGGCGAAGGAGTGGAACAGAATGCCGAAAAAGCAGTTGAACTGTTGCAAGCATCTGTTGATGCCGGTGATGAACACGCTCCGTTCCTTTTGGGGCAAATGTATCTGTATGGTCACATTGAAGACGATGATGCAGCCTACAATGGAATGTACTATCTTGCTATTGCGGCTGCTCGCGGAGCAGAAGGTGCCGAAAAAGAGATTGCCAAGCATCGTCTGAGGTTTGCAAAGTGCCGTTTTGAAGATATTTTCGAGGGTGTGGACTCTGCGCTCTGTTCGCAGGAATTCTTGAACTATTACGAAGAAAAAGTAGATGCTTTTATTGTAGAGTGTCAGGATAGAAAAGTAAACAAGCCCGAGACTTTTTCTTTTTTATCGCGAGATAACAGATGCTCGAATGTATTCTATTTGAATTGTTTTGTTGAGAATCAGCCTACCGTAAAGAATAAGTATTTCTATAATTATGTGCTTGCCAATGTCCTTTCATTAGGTTTGGAGTATGAGCAGTTTGATTTTGCAGAAAAAGCGGCAATACTGTGTAAAGCGGCAGAACTTGTTTGTGATATCGATGCTCCTTGGGTCGAGGAGGTTCTGTATATGTTGTATGGACGATTTGCGGAAATAAATCTCGCTGTTGGCAATATTGAGAAGGCAGCCGATATATATTTGAGGTTATTGACAAATGCATATGTCTGTTATATATCGCAATTCGATATTGATGAATTTGATGCCGATATTGTATCAGAAAAAGAGATTGCCAGAATGTTGGTAGGCGAGGAGCGATACTACAATTCAATGGTTAGGTTGTTATTCTGTTATTGGCAAATGGAGGGCAAGGATGATGATGTGCAATCTGTTTTGAATAAATTGTGCGATGTATTAGAGAGTCAATGGTATGTGTCTCCCTGTGCTGATGAATGGTTGCTCGAACAACTGAAAAATGCCGAGGAAGATGAAGAATATGATAATATAAATATCGTAAATTTGTTAGGCCACAATTCCTTCGGTTATCTTATGGCTCCCTATCTGGGGTATTTCGACGAGAGTTCTCTTGAGTGGAATGGTGAAACGCTTGAGGGAAAGTGGAACCGCGAACGCTATGAACTTATAGAGTTGGCTATAAAAAAGATGCCCGAATATTTAGAAAGAGATGAGAAAAGTTGCCCCCTTGGGATGATGGTGTTGCATAAATTCAAAGCGCAATATTATATGTTCACCCGTCGTTACCGTATGGTTGAACAGGGATTGTTGTATGCAATGGGTTTCTTTAAAAAGGCTGTCGCAACAAATGAGCGTGAGACGGTGGTACTACATTATATAAGTTGTATCAGGTGTTTGTATCAATTCTATAAGGTGCAGAAGATGGATGATAAAAAAGCATCATTGTTGTCGTATTTGGATGTGCTTACTCCCGAAGACTTTAAGATTGAAGAAGTTGCTGAATTGAAGAACTTGCTAAACTCATAATGTTATGATGCGTATTGTAAACATAGTTCGTGAAGATACACCTGTATTGGTGTTCTGTGATTCTAATGTATGTCTCGTTCAATGGCTTATTGCTGAACTTTCCGGCATTGAATACAGCAACATTAAGGAGGGTAACTTGAGTGATGATGAGTGGGAACGAATAGATAATGCAACTCCAATACTTGAGAATGCGCCTCTTTACATCTGTGACAAAGAGATTGACACTGCTGAGGGTTATATAAAGGAGATTGAGGATTCGCAACTTAACGTTGAATATGTATTTATAGACGTATTGCCTAATAATATCGACAAAGAGAAACTTATCAATTGGAGCAAAACAAAAGGCATATCTTTAGAATTTACAGACTTTGATGATACGTTACGTTAAGAATGAGGAACACTATAACCTATTGCTTGAGCAGATAGCAAATGTCAGGCATACTTTGTGGATAGGTACAGCCGACCTTAAGGACTTGTATTTCAAGAAAAGTAATAAAGCAGTACCTTTTCTTGCTTTGCTCAATGAGAAGGTTAAACAGGGGGCTCGGTGCGCCTATTGTATGCTAAATAGCCGAGAGAGAATTTCTGCCGCGATTTCGACGGTGATGGTGTCGAGCTATATAATGAAGAGGCTGCAAAATGGTTCGGATTAGCTGCTGAGAAAGTAGATAAAAAAGCAACAAATCATAAAACTTGCTGAAAAGAGATTGAGAGGAATTAAAAAAATAATACAATGAATATCGAAGAACTTAAACTGCGTGCAGTCGCCGGTGATGCGGAGGCGTACACATTACTATACTCTATATATAATGCAGACGAAGGCGATGATAAATTCAATGAGTTTATTAAATTTCTGCAATATGCTACAGAGCAAGGTGATGCGGAAGCTCCACGCGTGCTTGCCGATTTGTATTATGCTGGTTGGGGGCAAGGTAGTACATATGAAATGATGCGTCTACTTATCATTGCGGTAGAGCGTGGCAATAAAAGTGCTAAAGAGAATATTGCATATATTCGAACAAAGGAATTGAATCTGTTTCTTGAAAGCGTTTATTTTGACCGTAAAGAAAAAGAACTTAATAGAGGTTTGGATAAACTGATTGGATTTATAATAAAAGACATAAAATTGTTTATAGCCGATTGTAATTCACAAGAATTGTTTTATCCATATGAATATGTATTTGATTTCGGTAGTTATAATTTCGCGGTCGATTTGCAGCCATATGTGGGGGATAAGTATTATTGTGTGAATGACAGCAATTTCAAATCATTCTTGTTCTGCCGCACTTTGTGTGAGTGTGTAAAACATAAAGATATTGGTTTTAATGATTCATTATCACTTATTTGTGGTGCAGCATCATCAGTGTGTCATACTCAAGAGAATTGGGCGCATCTTGAAATATTATCTGCATATCTGCAACTAGGCGGGTTGTATGTGCAAGCAGAAAAATTGTATGAAGCTTCTGAAATATATGGATACATTGCATCTACGATTTATACTCTTGGTTTATTGCTATCGGACAAAGATGTTGTATTATGTACTTATTATAATAGCCTTTTATTCCAAATTGACTGCTATCAGAAATTGTCTCCCGCTTATGATGAGATGAAAAAAAAGGTTACAACTCAGTTGTTTGATATGTTGGTGATGCAAAAAGATAATGAAATATCCTCAGGGTGGCTTAAAATGGAACGCGAGAAAGTTATAGCTTTATCTGAAATGATATCAATTAACGATGCAGTTTTGGAGATATTAGCAAATATATTATAGAATACATCAAGAATGAGTAGCATTACAACCTGTTGCTTGAACTGGTAACGAATCTTAGGTATACATTGTGGATAGGTACAGCCGACCTTAAGGACTTATATGTCAAAAAGGGGGATAAGGCTGTGCCTTTTCTTGCTCTGCTTGACGAGAAGGTGCGTAAAGGCGTTGCGGTACGTCTGCTGCATGCTAAAGAGCCAGGAGAGAATTTCTGCAACGATTTCGATTCTTATCCGGCATTGCTACATTGGATGGAGCGTGCCTTGTGTCCACGTGTGCATTTCAAGATTATTTTGTTCGACTTGAAAACTGTTTATATTGGTTCGGCAAATATAACAGGGGCGGCTTTTGGTATAAAAAGCGACAAGAACCGCAATTTTGAAACCAGGATATTCACCGATGAACCTTCGCTTGTCAATGACGCAATTGAGCAGTTCGATGGTGTCTGGATGGGTGCGTTTTGTAAGAATTGTGGCAGAAAGAGCGTCTGCAAGGATAGGATTGTGTGATTATATAATAGATTGTTCCATTTTCTATAGCTCTAACGCAGTTGTGTTAGGGCTTTTTTGTTGTCCGCCCTGCATAAGACCGAAAAGTACTTGCAGGTACGGTGCTATGAGAATTCGTAATACTACAATAGGGATACTTTCACACTACCACTCTTGGCGCAATTTTTCTTTGAGCCGCATCCACACGTGTGGATGTGGCTTTTCACTGTGCCTATCGACAGCCCTAATTTTACGGCAATCTCGTGATATTTGTAGCCGTCGGCGTATAGCATTAAAGGGAGTGAATATTTCTGCGGCATTGATTTTACAACGGTGATAAGTTTACGATAATCGGGCTTGTCGTCAAAATATATTTCACCAATATCCGGTAACATTTCTAACAACATTTCTTTCTTTTTGTTCTTATTGTTTAGAAAAGTTCTTTCCACAATAATTTTCGGCATTATTGTAAGAATTTGAAGAAATACAACTCTAATAAAAGATAAGGAAATAGCCTGTTTGTGATTTTTTCAAATGTAAACATATTTTTTTTGTTTGATTCTAAATGCTTTCATCATATCTTTGTTTACAAAATGAATATTATGAAAAAAGAAAGGGTTGTTTTTTACTCAAAAGAAGATTTGGCTATACATTGGATGGAGAAACCGATCTTGGCTTTACTTAAAAGTTATAATAGTGAAATTGATTATAACGACATTAATGATATTATAGAATTATACAATCTTAGATTATATATTGAAAATTCTGTTATCAAAAATATATTTAGAGATCCATATGTTTTTATTGATGAAACTTCAAAAAACATATGGTCTAAAATTAATTTATTCTTCAATAAACTCTCTGATAGCAATATAGAAGGATTCTATAACAATATTGAAGATTATAAATATGTAGAACATTTTTGGGATTTATTTGAAAAATGTAATGCGTATAAAATAATTTCTCAGAATGTGTTTGAGAAATTGTTTCATAAAACGACAGATATAAGTTTAATTCTACGACATAAAAACATTGTAATGCATTATGATTCTGTATTATCCTCGCTACTAAAAGAATATAATAAAACTGCCGAACTAATAATCACTCATTATGAGCAGGAGAAACAATACAATGATAGCATATTATTCTTTCCAAAATCTTTATCGATATCTGATAAAAATATAATAATTTCGGAGTATATTGATGATAATGATTCAAACCCGAATTATCTTAGGCTTGTATCCATCGCAAAAGATTATTCAGATTTTAAACTATCAGACATAATCAGACTGAAAGCAAAAAGGAAATACGAATCAGAATTGCAAAAAATGCATGCAAGCAACAAATGTATTAAGTACTCAAGGAGTTATGAGGTTCGTTTTTCAGACACCCAACTTCGTCCAATAAACTTTTTTCAAGACAAAACCTCATATATTTGTACATATAGTACACAATGGCTTAAAAGAAACTCTAAGCCAGAACAATTGTTTTGTAATTTCAGATATTTATTTGATTACCTTGACATACAAGGACGCATAAGCCTTGTTTCCCATTCAAGTGAAATCTGTTTTTGGGATTGTGTAGGAATGCATTCGAAAAATGAATTTATTGGAGGGGACTCATTTCACGTGAAAAACAATATAGCAATAATGAATATTATTGCATATAATAGAGTTTTATTGGGAATGAATATTCGATTAGAAGATGTTATTTGCGATGTTTTTAATAAATTCTGTTCAGACATTAAACATTTATCAGTAACTATACCTGTTACAAATGACACCTTAGGTAAAATACGATATCTAACTCCAGAAATAGAGTCTATATTGAAAAAATATAAAACATATATTGAGAATAATGAAATTGATATCGAATTAATTTCTATAAGTTCGTCGCCGTGTAAAGTAGAAAATATACCCAGTCTTGTGAATAAAAAATATGTGTACATAAATAATAATGAGGTTAAAAATGTTGTTTACGAGATGTTTTCAAGCCAAGGTGTTTTAAAGTACAATTGGGATATTGGAAAAGACTATCATAATTTATATGATTTACTGAATAATGAAACACTTTCTTTTGATAGCCTCGAAGATTTTAGAAAAGAACGTTTTACACAGCTTTTGCTTAAAAACTATTTATTTGTTGATAATGGTATACTGAAAATCGTAGATGAAACCGAAATGGCAATCTTAAATGAGCTCTATTATGAAGATGTGATTTCGTATTGGCATTTGTCTTCGGATTTACAATGTAAAATCGACCAAATGGCAAAAGAGCAAAAGCTGACTTTTGGCAACACTCTTTTTACAAAGGGAGAGTCTGATTATTTTAACTATTATTTAAATAAGACATTTTGTAATGGCAAGGATTTGAGAAATAAATATATGCATGGGACACACTCCTCGGATGAATATTTGCTAAATCAAGATTATTATCATTTGCTGATTTTATTAATTCTAGTTTTGAACAAAATAATCGACGATCTTATATGTTCTGAATGCGAAAAGCAAAACATAACTTGCTATAACGTATAAATAAAACGTTGCTTTATAACAAAATACTATAAAAAAAACTGATTAGCGATACATAAATACTGTATCGCTTTTTTTATAACCTAACTCATCAAAACGCAACCCAAAAGTCTTTCAACCTGCACATCTAATGTATATTGTCTCCCAAAATGACAAAAAGGGGATTTGAAACCTTCAGCGCCTTAAGAATGACAAAAACCCAAAGAATGACAAAATGGATATCGTGGACGCTTATATGCCTTGTAGATAAATGTTAAAATTTAAAGATATGATAGTAGAATTCTTAAACAAATTATTCAGCGGTAGTAGAGAGACGCCGCCTAATTCAAAAGCAGCAGTCGAGAAAGTGAAGAATGACTGCAAAAAGAGTGATAAGTATGGTTCTGATATCGAAGCTTTGAAGCAGCGATACAGAATCGAGTTCGAAACCGGAGTCTGTATTGAGATTCCACTCAGAGAAATTTTAGAAATCTGCCCAAGAGAACGTAGGCGTGTTGACGCTTACGCAGGACTTGCAAGCCACCTTAAAAGCGAGTATGGGGTAATACTAAAAATCACATCTAACAAGACTAAAATTTGAAATTATGAAAATAAGAAGAAAGCTAATCAGCAACAAGCCCCAATATGACTGGGAGATAGAAATTGAATGTAGAAAATCAACAACCACGCAAATCATTGATGACGACGATGATAAAAATTATTCACTTAAAAATAGGAACAAATATGGCAAGCAAAAAAATGAATAAGACAATTTATGTTGCAGGTAAAGTGTATGACCTGGCAACAACCACAGCAGAGGAGATTAAAACAGATGTACAGAACAGACTTGATGCTCATTACGGAGAAGATCGCATTATTTTCAAAATCAATGTGTGCGATAAAGAAAAGGAGGTTATCATAAACTTCTGGCGCAGTTACAAGGATAGCTACAATACAGATGACAAATTGATCTTCTGTGCAGATGCGGATTTACTTACCGGACGCAGGATAGACGGATTTGAAGTACCTGATATGTGGCCGATTGCTCCGTACGGTTATGCATTTAGCCTGGGACTAGATGATTTTGTCACCTGTTATAAAAATTCTGCGAAGGTACTTGGTGCATCAAAAATGAAGAACATAATGATAACTCATAGTGAGGATAATCTTAATGTGAGGCTGTTTTATTGATGCCACAAGTTCCTAACCCATCCTGTTAATCGGGACAAAATAGGTAATATTCGGGACAAATTTCAGCCGTTTTGTCCCGAATATTAAAAAAACAACGCTATATTTGTCCCGAATAAAATAAAAGAGAGTATGACAATACAAGTGGAAATATTACAATTCCTGCATTATAACCCTTCGTCGAGCAGGGTGGAAATTACAGAGGCTTTGACAAACGCTCCAAACGAAAGGACATTGAAACGAATTATTGCCGATTGTGTGCAAAAGGGCGATATCGTTGTAGAGGGCAAAGGAAAAGCTACTCGATATTCCTTGTCTGCTCAGGCGCATTTGATGATGCCATTGGATATCGACACATATTTCGTGAATGATGTAGATGAACGCTTGGTGCAAGAATCATTTAATTTCCAACTGATTTGTAAAGTATTGCCGAATGTCACTCTATTTACAGCAGAAGAGAAAACAAGGCTTGATGCTGCTCACAAGAACTTCTTGGCAAATATGAGCACATTGTCAGATATTGAATACCGCAAAGAAATGGAGCGGCTAGGGGTTGATTTGTCTTGGAAATCATCACAAATAGAGGGTAATACATACTCTCTCCTTGAAACAGAACGATTGCTAAAAGAGAAGGAAACTGCTCAAGGCAAGACAAAAGAGGAGGCTGTGATGCTATTGAATCATAAAGATGCTTTGGATTTCATTCTCGACAACCCGGACTATCTCAAAGAGCTTTCTGTAAGAAGGATAGAGGATATTCACAGTATCCTAACAAAGGAACTTGGTGTGGGTCGCGGAATACGCAAAAGGCGTGTCGGCATAACAGGAACAAACTATCGCCCTCTCGACAATGAATTCCAGATACGCGAAGCATTGGAAGATACTTGCCGATTGATTAACGGCAAAGAGGATGTTTTTGAGAAGGCTTTGCTTGCATTGGTGCTGTTATCGTACATACAGCCATTTACCGATGGTAACAAGCGAACCGCAAGAATCAGCAGTAACGCTGTTCTTATGGCTTGGGGGTATTGCCCGATATCTTTCCGTACAGTAGATTCTATCGATTACAAAAAAGCAATGCTGATGTTCTATGAGCAGAACAATATTGCAGCATTCAAGCAAATTTTTATTGAACAGTATGAATTTGCTGTAAAGAATTACTTTTAACCCCAATCTTTGAAGCTGTATTACAGTTGCCTCCCAGGGTGGTAGAATTTGAGAGAGAGAGAACTTTAATGGTTCTCTCTCAATTGCTTTTAGGCATATTGTAAAAGTAAATAACCTAAATTTGTCCTTACACGTAGCTTGCAACTCAACTTGCATATAAAGCTTGTTGCAAGTGTGCAGCAAGACTACACGTGAGGCGTAAATCATTGAATACCACTGCGTAATTCAAAACTTACAAAATTTTTGACACCCCGTCTGTACTGATGTAAATATTCATTTCTAGCAGTATGATGCAAGATGTTTGGCGCAAACTATAACCAGCCTTTCTAAGTTCTCTTACTCGTGCTTTAACCTCTTCCTTTTCATCAGCATTCATCTTTGCATAGAGACATTCTTTTTCAAGCCCATCTTTCAATCGTTCCCGTTCCGCTTTTGCCTCATCTGTTTCTTTTGCTAGCGCCTCAGCGCGTTTCAAAATTTCAGGATCCACCAACGGTTTTACGCCAGATGTATTGTTTGCGTTCTCTGGCAATGAAGCGTTTTTCACAATGGTATCCTCTTCATTCATTTCACATATGTGTTCAAAATTAATAGCATCAGCCCTGCGTATAACATGTACTTTGTCGGTTGCTTGCATTGCTTTATTTTTGGGAAATAATAGGCGATAATATCCTGGTCCGAGGCGAGTATATCCCATAGCAATACTTCCTGTTATCATGTTCCCAAGTTCACTGCTTCCTTGCATATCTCTCTCTGTAATCGGTTTGTATCTATCCGTGTAATTCTGCAAATTAGTGTGGCCAATAAAAATTGTTGTAACCACACGTGAAGGTTGCATGCAATCTCGTAAATAATCTTCTATTTTTTTTACTCCATTTAGTAATCGAGATTGCTTTTGAGCACTTTGTCCACAAAGCGCACTGATATTGTCGATAAATACCACAGTAGATCTTTTATCATTTTTAAGTAAATTATATAAACGATCAAGAAAATTTTCCACATTACCGGTTTTTCCGTAGAACTCAATTCTACAACCTCCGTGTTCTTTGGATTTTTCTTTGTAGAAGTTTTTATATTCCTCTGAAAAATTATCCAAATTATATTCTTCGTCAAAAAACATAAGCCTACGTCCTTTGCCAATCTCCATGCCGGGTATCAGTGAAGATGTATCAGCATAAGCCAATTCGTTTAGAATTTGTAGTGCAAGTGTAGTCTTACCAACATTTGTCGGTGCAAAAAGGTTGTAGTTCTTTCCTTCATATATAGCTAATCCCCACAATGGTATTTTAGATGATACTTGAAGCCTTTCGTCTGTTGTAGATTTCATCTTAGGTATGTAATAATCCCAAGGTCGAAGTTTCTGCAACTCTTCTTGTTTTTTGGCTTCATTTCTTTTGTCCCACCATTTTCCTATACGTTTTTTACTCCAATTATATAAATCTTTTGTGCCCTTTACGACAACGGTTGCAACACCGAGTGCGGCAGTTACCCAAAAAACATCTTTGGGACTAGTTTTTTCTTCAAACCACGTTCTATTCATTTTTATTTTTTTTGAAAAATTATTTTATGTTTTACATTCAAAAATCATGCCAATTGTTAAACTGTGCCAAATTGACTGAAGCACAACACTTTAACATGTCTAAATGTCTTGATATATGTCAAAAATACATTCGTTGCACTTTTTAGAATATACTTTGTGTTAATTCTGCAACCTTGCCCTCTCTGTGCGATACTATCTTTGCTGTAAAAAAGTCATGGAAATAAAAATATTTGATTGCAGAGATTATAGTGCAGCAGAAATTTTGGAGTTTATGATTAAGTTGAACCCCTCGTTGCGTTATCCGGCCAATAGACGTAGAGTTTACGTTGGTGCTACCTGTAATATTGACGAGCGACTCTATCGTCACAACGCGCGAGAGAATCTTATTTTTTGCGCACAAACTGCTCACCAGAATGTTGCTGCTAAAGTTGAGGAACTTGCGTATGAGGCTGGATTTAATATTGGTGAGGTAAAATGGGGTGGTAACGGCACGAATAGTTACTCAATATATGTGTATGCGTATAGAATAACGCCTTCGACCATTGAATGATTGTGACTTTAAAAATGATACTCCGCAGGTGCTTTTATGGCACTTACGGAGTCTTTTTTGTATAAATAAAATGAGAATGCTTCCTTTTAAGAAACATCCTCAATTAAGAACTACAATGGGATTTCGTAGTAAAGTTCACGCTTGCAGGTTCCCGGTGTTGTCAATTGCCGCCTTACAGCTGATGGTATAAATTCTACAATGTCTATTGCCTTTGCCGTTCTATTGACTCCCAATTTATGGTATATAGTTTGTAGAATTGCCTTGACATCAGATATCCTATAATACTTACCGGCAAGAAAATGCTTTTCGCACTCTTCCTTGATTTTCTGTACAATGGTTGCCGCTGATGCCGCCTCTATGATATCTTTCTCACGGTAACGGAGCATTTTTATCCTCTGCTCTCCAAGGGTATCGTAATAGTAGTGGAAACGATAATCTATAAAGGAGTTTTGGTATAGTTCATTTGTACATTCGGGGTGCATCGTTCTTATCTCCGAATAATAACGCATCTTATCGGGGAAAGTAGTCGCCTTGAAGAAGTCGTGCTTGAAACGGTCTAGAGCTGGGTGATTAGATAGGGTACTAAAACCATAGTTGCTGGTAACATTGATATCCGTGTTCTCAGTTATTGTCCTGATAATGTTGATTGGGGAGTTGTAGACATATGCCGAGAGTTCATAATCTCTCATTTCCGTGCTCTTGACAAGGTAATTTTCCCTTATGATGAAACCTCCCTGCATATCATCCACAATCTCGACATAATCATCGGCGTATCGTGTTTGGTCCGAGCGTTTCTGTATTCCATCTTTCAGCATCATTTTTGTCTCTTCGTCAGACTGATTAAATTTCTCTATCCAACGCCGGGTGGCTTCTGACTTTTTCCTAATGCGATTGACGGCTTCGCCTGTGTCGGTTTTGCTATCCGCGCGATAGTATAGAACCGCATCTTTTCTGAATGGTTGGTTAAGCCTTTGTCTACCGAGTATCTGTGGAGTGTCAATAATTAGGTCGTTCTTGTTCCAATCCAGTACTCCGTCACTAAAGATGTAGGTGAATGCTGAGTTCGAGTAAAAATCGACTCCTTCGAAAGATGCTCTTGTTACAAAGGTAAATGTGCGGTTTCTGGGATTCGCGGGATCTGTTGCAAGCTCGCCAATGTGCACGCCCAACATTTTAAGGTCTTTTACATATTTATTGCTTGGCGAGCAGAGAACATTAACATCGTTGGGCTCTAAATTGTTCTCTTTTATGATTTGCACAATGGTGCGCACATCGTTTAGAAAAATAACGACCTCATTGGACTTTACCAAATTCCCGTCAATTATCTTTTGTGCAAAGAAGCCCCTATTCTTGTAATCTTGAATGATTTCTTTGCAAATACTTTTACTGCTTTGTTTGGGCTTATATGTCCTCATGTCAAGATTGGGAGATTCCAATACGGCGGGAGACCATATAAGTTTGAAATAATTTGATACATCGTCAAAATCAGGAAAGCAATTAATATAATTTTCTTCTATAGGGGTTGCCGACATATAACATACGCTCTTAACTCCACGAAGATTATGCAAAAACTCTAATTCTGTCCTGCCTTTGAACTTGCTGTCGCTCATCAAACATTGAAACTCATCAACAAGAACTGTGAATTCCTTGAGTAGTCCCATGTGTTGTAGTAATTCTGCAACATGAGGATAACTATCGATTGTTACTAATATTTTCGGTATTATAGGATGGTGATTACCCCATGGCGAGCAGTAGGTGCAGGCATTTATATAATCTCGCAATCTCTCTTTTAATGTAGGTACGGAAGTTGATGTGTCAGTTCTTTTTCTGAACAGGTGGGCTTCCGGGAATTGCTCTGCCTTTGAATATAGTACATTACTGCGAGGTGATACAAGAATGCATGGTTCTTGAGATTTTAGGAAAAGTGTAGTTCCACCGCATCCTGTATTTACTTTGTTAAGTATATATTTCCCCTCTTGTGGAAGGATGTTTAATAATTCGTGCCAATCGCTAAGGTATCTATGTTCTTCGGGCACATTGATTTCTCTATATATCATGACTTTAAAAAATGTTGAATGTATAGGGTACCGATACAATAAAATGCAAAAACAGAATCTTTATTTATAGTATCTTCCCAAATTTTGTCAAAAAAAGATTGTAGTATATGTCGTTCACATAGGCTCCACGCCGCATGAGTGGGGTACTTATTGCGGTACCCTATACAGTTGGTTATTCTAAAAATTAAAACCTTTGCGATACTGCTCATTGTATGTCTCTGCGTCATAACCATTAGTAAAGTTCTCGACAACTTCTTCTTCGGTGAATGCTCCTCCTCTTGTAAGCGTTATCTCGTTACTCTTGTATAGCTCGTTTACAAATTCCAAGCCTAGTGCATAATCAATGCCGGCTTTTGCCATCTGTGCACCGAACCAATAAACTCCATCGCGCCTCGCACCTTCTTTCAGGTAGTCAGGGTGGAATCTCTTGCATCGGCTTTTAAGCATATTCATAATGCTTGCATCACTCGGTCCACCAAAAGTGATATTGGGTTTTGCTCTCTGAACTGTATAAGCGTTACTCTTTGTATTGCGTACACACGAGGTTGGATAATTTATATCAAAACGAGTATCGTAACTGAAATGATAAGCTACGGGAGAAGGATTAGTCCACGCATTTGGGTCGTAACATAGATAGTTGCGGCGCGACAGGTCTTTACATTTTGGATCGGTCTTTATGTATGGTGTTTGAAACATATGCATCAGTTGTTGATACATATTCGTATGCAATAGCGGGTTATCATTATCGTGTAGCACAAGGGCTTTTAATCCTTTG
>JAEIGA010002427.1_pt1 | contig 29755 bp, 21 predicted proteins | sample 9270691 | NCBI WGS metagenome assembly JAEIGA01 (sample SAMN17057246, study PRJNA624740) | gut metagenome | biome: biome; isolation source: fecal sample | host: Bos grunniens | place: China: Xizang | collected 2019
CATACAGCTTCGCGGGCGTGGAAAAACAAATTTCACGCCCGCGAAGCTTTGCTGTATATGCATTGCTTTTGTCTGATTTTTGGCAGTTAAGATATGAAAGTGACTTAAAAATGAATTATTGGTGATTCTCAATAGTGTGCATTGTATTTTATATGCAAAAAGATAGCTGTTGTTATGGTGAAAAATAGTATCTTTGCACTCTTGATAAAGAGTGGCTTCGTGTGAACGAGCCACATTAATAATTCAGTTTAACCAAAATATAATATGGCTAATCCGGACGATAAAAAAATTATCTTTTCGATGGTCGGACTAAACAAGACCATCCGTCAGAATAACAAACAGGTGTTGAAGGATATTTATCTCTCCTTCTTCTATGGTGCAAAAATCGGTATTATCGGTCTTAACGGCTCAGGTAAATCTACGCTTATGAAGATTATTGCCGGTCTCGACAATGATTATCAGGGCGAGGTTGTGTGGTCTCCCGGCTATTCAGTGGGTTATCTGCCTCAGGACCCCCAGCTCCAGGATGGCAAAACTGTCAAGGAGTGTGTAATGGAGGGTGTGCAGTCGGTTGTAGATGCACTTGCCGAATATGAAGAGATAAACAATAAATTCGGTCTTCCCGAATACTACGAGGATGAGGACAAAATGAACGGACTCTTTGCTCGTCAGGCAGAGCTTCAGGATATTCTTGATGCATCGGATGCGTGGAACCTCGACAGCAAACTCGAGAGAGCAATGGATGCACTGCGTTGTCCTCCTGCCGACCAGCTTGTAGACCACCTTTCTGGTGGTGAGCGTCGTCGTGTGGCTCTCTGTCGCCTGCTGTTGCAGAAACCTGATGTGTTGTTGCTCGACGAGCCTACCAACCACCTCGATGCAGAGAGCATTGATTGGCTGGAGCAGCACCTTAACCAATATGAGGGTACTGTGATTGCTGTTACTCACGACCGTTACTTCCTCGACGATGTTGCAGGATGGATTCTTGAACTTGACCGTGGCGAGGGTATTCCCTGGAAGGGTAACTACTCTTCATGGCTCGACCAGAAGACCAAGCGTATGGAGCAGGAGGAGAAGGTTGCCAGCAAGCGTCGCAAGACTCTTGAGCGTGAGCTTGAGTGGGTGAGAATGTCGCCCAAGGCTCGTCAGGCAAAAGGTAAGGCGCGTCTGAACTCATACGAGCGTCTGCTCAACGAAGACCAGAAAGAGCATGAAGAAAAACTTGAAATCTTCATCCCCAACGGTCCCCGTTTGGGTAACAAGGTGATAATTGCCAACAATGTGGCAAAGGCTTATGGCGAAAAGACTCTCTTCGGCGACCTCAACTTCAATCTTCCCCCTAACGGTATTGTAGGTGTTATTGGTCCCAACGGTGCCGGTAAGACCACACTTTTCCGCCTTATCATGGGATTGGAAACAGCCGATGGCGGTACATTTGAGGTGGGTGAGACTGTGAAACTTGCTTATGTCGACCAGACACACAAGGATATTCTTCCCGAAAAATCAGTTTACGAGGTAATGAGCCAGGGCAACGAGACAATGCGTCTTGGTGGCCGCGAGGTGAACTATCGTGCATATCTCTCACGTTTCAACTTCTCGGGTAGCGACCAGGAGAAGAAGTGTGGAGTGCTTTCAGGTGGTGAGCGTAACCGTCTGCACCTGGCTATGGCATTGAAAGAGGGTGGTAACGTGCTTCTGCTCGACGAGCCTACCAACGACATCGATGTGAACACACTGCGTGCGCTTGAAGAGGGTCTCGAGAATTTCGCAGGTTGTGCAGTGGTTATCAGCCACGACCGTTGGTTCCTCGACCGTATCTGTACTCACATTCTTGCGTTTGAGGGCAATGGCGAGGTATTCTTCTTCGAGGGTTCATACTCTGACTACGAAGAGAACAAGATGCGTCGTCTGGGCATAGAGGAGCCCCGTAAGGTGCGTTACCGCAAACTTACCGACGATTGATTAATTTCATCCTATTACTAATCTCTAGAATCTATTATACTGATGAAGACAGTTATCGAGCCGTCTGTTATAGATGGCATTATGCAGGAATTGGAAATTTCAGATATAAAAAAGGCCTCAATACGTCAGGTTGGTGCCATTGTGCGCGAAGCTGAAAAACGCACAGGTACAGAATATATCCATTTCGAAATGGGTGTTCCCGGACTTCCCCCCTCGGCAGTGGGTGTGAAGGCAGAATGTGAGGCACTTCAGCGTGGCGTTGCATCAGTTTACCCTATAATCGATGGAATCCCCGAAGTAAAAGAGCAGGCTTCACGCTTTATGAAAGCCTTTGTGAATGTGGATATTGCACCTTCGAGCTGTATTCCCACAGTTGGCTCTATGCAGGGTACATTTGCTTCGATGATGCTTGCATCGCAGCTCGACCCCAAGAAGGATACAATACTTTACATCGACCCGGGCTTCTCGGTGCAGAAGATGCAGGCAGAGGTTATCGGCTTGAAGATTGCCTCTTTCGACCTCTCTGATTACAGATGTGAAAAGCTTGAGGCGAAACTCGAAAGTTACTTCTCACAGGGTAATATCTGCACTGTAATTTACTCAAGCCCCAACAATCCCACATGGATGTGCCTTAACGAACAGGAACTTGAAATCATTGGTCGTCTGGCTACAAAATATGATGTAGTGGTGATTGAGGATATGGCATACATGACAATGGACTTCCGTCGTGACATGAGCAAGCCTTTCGAACCCCCTTATCAGCTCACAGTGTCAAAGTACACAGACAATTATGTGATAATGATGAGTGCTTCGAAGATATTCAGCTATGCTGGACAGCGTATTGCTATGGCATGTATTTCGGACAAACTCTACGAGCGTCACTATGAGAGTCTGAAAAACAGATACGGCATTGCACGCTTCGGTGCTGCGTATGCTTATATCTTCCTTTACACATTCTCTTCAGGTGTTTCTCACTCGGCACAGTATGCAATGGCTGCAATGCTGAAGGCTGCTTGCGATGGAGAATATAACTTTGTGGCTGATGTGAAGGAGTATGCCGACCGCACTGCAAAAATCAAGGATATTCTTTCACGCACAGGTTTCCACATTGTATACGACAAGGACAATGACGAAGCTGTGAGCGATGGCTTCTTCTTCACTATCGGATACAAGGATATGGATGGAGCCGAGCTGCTTCAGGAACTCCTTTACTATGGTGTCAGCGGTATTGACCTTTCTACAACAGGAAGCACACGTAAGGGTATACGTGCCTGCTCGTCTAACATCAAGCCCCATCACTATGCAATGCTTGAGGAGCGCCTGAAACTGTTCAACGAGAATCATTGATAATCTTTTCAAAGGATTTTACACAAACCAAGTATATTAATAAATATATGTCATTCAAACAGAAACGTTATTTTCTTCCGGAAAATGAGCTGCCTACACAGTGGTACAACATTCAGGCTGATATGGTGAACAAGCCCGGCACGATGCTCGATCCGGTGACTCGCCAGCCGGTGACTGTGGAGTCGCTTTCGCGTCTGCTCTCTGTGGAGGCGAGTCGTCAGGAACTTAATATGACTGACAGATGGATTGATATCCCCGAACCTGTTCAGGAGATGTACAGATATTACCGCTCGACACCGCTTGTGCGTGCATACGGTCTTGAGAAGGCTCTTGGCACTCCTGCACATATCTATTTCAAGAACGAGAGCGTTAGCCCTGTCGGTTCGCACAAACTGAACTCAGCCATCCCTCAGGCATATTACTGCAAGATGGAGGGTGTGACAAATGTGACAACCGAAACAGGTGCAGGTCAGTGGGGTACAGCCCTTGCTTATGCCTCTAAGGTGTTCGGACTTGAAAGCGCAGTGTATCAGGTGAAGGTAAGCTACGAGCAGAAGCCCTATCGCCGCAGTGTGATGCAGGTGTTCGGTTCACAGGTGACTCCATCGCCTTCGATGTCTACTCGTGCCGGAAAAGATATTCTTACACAGTTCCCAAACCATCAGGGATCGCTGGGAACAGCTATTTCCGAGGCTGTGGAGCTTGCGCTGACTACTCCCAACTGTAAGTATACTCTGGGCTCTGTGATGAGCCACGTCAGCTTGCATCAGACTATCATCGGTCTTGAGGCTGAGAAGCAGATGGAGATGGCTGGCGAATATCCCGATATTGTCATCGGTTGCTTCGGTGGCGGTTCGAACTTCTCGGGAATCTCATTCCCTTTCATGCGTCACAACATACTCAGTGGCAAGAAGACCCGCTTCATTGCGGCAGAGCCCCAGTCGTGTCCTAAACTGACACGTGGTAAGTTCTGCTACGACTTTGGCGATGAGACCGGTTATACTCCTTTGATGCCTATGTTCTCATTGGGACACAATTTCAAACCTGCAAACATTCACGCCGGCGGTCTGCGCTATCATGGAGCCGGTGTCATTGTATCGCAGTTGCTGAAGGATGGTCTTATGGAGGCTGCTGACGTTGCACAGATTGAGACCTTCCGCGCAGGTATTGAATTTGCAAAGGCCGAGGGTATTGTTCCTGCTCCTGAATCGTGTCACGCGATAGCTGTTGCCATTGCCGAGGCTAATCGTTGCAAAGAGACCGGTGAAGAGAAGGTTATCCTCTTCAACCTTACCGGACACGGACTGATGGACATGGCTGCTTATGACAAATATCTGTCGGGTGACCTTAATAATTTCACCATTAGCGACGAGGATATTGAAAAGAACGTTTCAGGTCTTGAATAATATCAGGTATTGAATTCTATATATGGGGATTGCTTGACTCAATGGGTGGAGCAGTCCCTATTTGTCAAACTGTAAAATAGTCGGATATGAGGATTAAGTTGTTTTTCTATTTTATAATGTTGCTGTGTGGCACTGTGACTTTTGCAGCAGATTTTTCGCTTGTGCCTCTGCCTTCTTCGGTTCAGACGGCTGAAGGTGAATTTGTTTTTGGCAAGAAATTGAATGTTGCCGTGGCTGATTATCCCGGAGACAGCTTGAAGGCTGTTGTTGACAGATTTGCCGAAGGATTTTCAAAGTCGACAGGGGTGGTGTTGAAAAAGAGTAAAAGAAAGGCAGCTCATCTGATTGTCGGTGTGAACAACAAACTGCCTTTGGAGGGATACAGCCTGAAGATTGACAGGAAGAGTATTGCAGTGGAGGTCTCATCTCCTGCCGGACTTTTCTATGCCCTGCAGACGCTGAAGCAGTTGATGCCTCGTAATGTGATGGCTGGGGTAGCTGATACATCGCACGAGCGATGGAGCTTGCCGGCTGTAACCATTGAGGATGCTCCACGTTTCGGATGGCGCGGCTTTATGCTTGACGAAGGTCGTCACTTTTATGGTAAAGAGGAGGTAAAGAAGATTATCGACCTGATGGCTTCGTACAAATTGAACCGTTTCCATTGGCACCTGACTGAAGACCAGGGCTGGCGCATAGAGATTAAAAAGTATCCTCGCCTGACTGAGGTTGGTGCATGGCGCAACAGCAAGGTGCTTGGATGGGGTGACACTAAGCCCGATGGCATACGTTATGGTGGTTTTTATACACGAGAGGATATTAAGGAGGTTGTGGAGTATGCCCGCGAGCGTTTCGTGGAGATTATTCCCGAGGTCGATATTCCCGGCCATTCACAGGCTGCTGTGGCTTCATATCCCGGTATTTTGGCCTGTGACCTTGACAAGTGGCACGAAGTGTGGCTGTGGCAGGGTGTTTCGGCAGATGTGATAAATGTTGCTGACCCTAATGCTGTTCGTTTTGCAAAAGATGTAATAGATGAACTTATAGAGATGTTCCCGTTCTGCTATATTCATCTTGGTGGCGACGAGTGTCCTACTGCCAAGTGGGAGCGCAACAGTCAGTGTCGTGAACTTTTGGGAGAGATTGGCTCAAAGAATTTCCGCGACCTGCAGATTCATTTCTATAAGCAGCTGAAAGAGCATATTGCTTCAAAGCCCAAAGAGCAGCAGCGTAAACTTATATTTTGGAATGAGGTATTGCATGGTAACACAAAGCCTCTGGGTAATGACATAGCTATAATGGCATGGATTGGTGCCGACCGTGCAGCACAGGATGCCGCAACGCGAGGAATGAATACTATTCTTTCGCCTCAGATACCATATTATATAAATAGACGTCAGTCACCATTGCCCACAGAACCACGTTCGCAAGGATATGGAACAGAAACAGTGGAAGCTGTCTACAACTATGTTCCCATGAAGGGGGTAGAGAAGGGATTGCAGGAGCGTTATCTTGGCGTTCAGGCAAACTTCTGGACTGAGTGGGTGGAGGATGCCTCTACTGTGCAGTATTTGATGTTTCCCCGTTTGGCAGCTGTTGCCGAGGCCGGATGGACTCTGCAAGAGAAACGTGACTACAATGGTTTTGTACAGCGTATTCAGGCAGATACTCTTTATTATAATTTGAAGGGTGTCAACTACGGCAAACACATTTTTAAATAGTCGTTTAAATAACTGTTCTTTAAGGAATACTTTAAGCGCCATAATGCTCTGGAGCATTATGGCGCTTAAAATTTGTATCTGTTTACAGAGTCTTTTTCGGGTCGTAGTCGTAGATGATAGCCTTGTTGGCCTCAAGTGACTTTTTTACATCAATAAGCCTTTGGTTGCTGCTGCCTCTGAAGTACAAGGATTCATCTTTCAGCTCTTGTACAAATCTGCCATCTACAAGTATATCCACGCATTGAAGCAATTCCTTTCTTTCAGGGACTTTAATAACCTCTTCGAAGGTGTATCCTGTGTAGCACCAGATGTTTTTGTTGCTGTTGGTTTTTATGGCTTTTGCCAACTTGCTGAACCCTTCAGCTTGCAGCATCGGGTCGCCTCCGCTGAATGTTACGTCGGCGAATGGGTCGTCGAGAATGATTTTGAGTATCTCTTCGGTGGGTGTGGGCTTTCCCCCCTGAATATCCCACGACTCGGGATTGTGGCAGCCAGGGCATCGGTTTTCACATCCTGCGCAATATATGGCAGTGCGAAACCCCGGACCGTCGGCTGCCGTCTCCTGAATAATATCCAATACTCTAATCATGCTCGTGCAGGGCTTAGTTGTGTGTTACGCGGTCGTTAAGCTCAGCCAGTTTTGCGCTGTTCCAACGGTCTGTGGTACCTACAAGGTATCCGGTGATGCGTTGGAGTTTGTCGATGCGTGTGCCGTTGCATTTCGGGCAGTTTTGCATTTCGGGCTCTGCATTTTCGTATCCGCAATCCATGCAACGGTTTCTGTTGTGGTTCACAGAACCATAGCCGATGTTGTAGGCATCCATCATGTCTACTACTCGCATGATGGCTTCGGGGTTGTGTGTCGCGTCGCTGTCCATCTCTACATAGAATATGTGTCCTCCGCGAGTGAGGTCGTGATAGGGTGCTTCAACCTCAGCTTTGTGACGGGCTGTACATTTGTAGTATACCGGAACGTGGTTAGAGTTTGTGTAGTAGTCGCGGTCGGTTATTCCCGGCAATGTTCCGAATTTCTTGCGGTCGTTGCGGGTGAACTTTCCTGACAGACCCTCTGCTGGTGTTGCAAGCACACTATAGTTGTGCTGATATTGATCAGAGAAACTGTTTGCCCTGTCGCGCATGTATGTTACTATTCTGATACCAAGTTCCTGTGCCTCTTCCGACTCGCCGTGGTGTTTGCCTATGAGTGCCACAAGACATTCTGCAAGACCAATGAATCCAATACCCAGTGTTCCCTGATTTATGACAGGTGCGATGGTGTCGTTTGGTTTCAGTTTGTCGCTGCCTATCCACAAAGCTGACATCAGCAATGGGAATTGTTTTGCATATGCTGTCTTTTGGAATTCCATGCGCTCGTGCAGTTGGCGCGCGGTTATCTCGAGCATATTGTCAAGCTTTGCAAAGAATGATGCTATGCGTTGTTCTTTGTTTTCGATATCCATGCACTCGATGGCGAGTCCCACTATGTTGATGGTTGAGAATGAGAGGTTACCGCGGCCGATAGATGTTTTAGGACCGAAACGGTTTTCAAATACTCGTGTGCGGCATCCCATGGTAGCTACTTCGTGAATGTAGCGTTTGGGGTCTTCCTCTTTCCACTCTTCGTTCTGGTTGAAGGTGGCATCGAGGTTCAGGAAGTTGGGGAAGAAGCGGCGTGCTGTTACTTTACATGCCAGTTGATAGAGGTCGTAGTTCCTGTCTTCGGGCAGGTAGCTTACGCCACGTTTCTTTTTCCATATCTGTATGGGGAAGATGGCTGTTTCGCCGCCACCGACTCCGCGGTAAGTGCTGTTAAGCAACTCGCGTATGATGCAGCGTCCTTCAGCCGATGTATCAGTTCCGTAGTTGATAGAGCTGAATACTACCTGGTTACCGCCACGTGAGTGGATGGTGTTCATGTTGTGAATGAAGGCTTCCATCGCCTGGTGTACGCGAATGACTGTTTTGTTTATTGCGTGTTGCATAGCGCGTTCTTCGCCTTGCAGACCGTCGAGAGGGCGTTGCTGGTAGTCTTCGTGCTGCTTGTCGTAGAGGTGTGAGTAGTCGGCATCAAAAAGTTTTTCAAGCGACTTGAGTTCCTCGATGTAGCTGCTGCGAACGTAGGGTGCCAGATAAAAATCGAATGCTGGGATAGCCTGTCCTCCGTGCATTTCGTTCTGTGCTGTCTCCATGGAGATACAGCCGAGTATGCTGGCAGTCTCAATGCGTTTGGCAGGGCGTGACTCGCCATGTCCGGCAGAGAAACCGTGGGTGAGTATTCTGTCGAGGGGGTGCTGTACGCATGTAAGACTCTTGGTGGGGTAGTAGTCTTTGTCGTGTATATGAAGGTAGTTATCGCGTACGGCGTTCATTGTAGCTTCGTCGAGCAAGTAGTCATCGACAAAGGGTTTTGTTGTCTCGCTCGAGAATTTCATCATCATTCCTGCAGGAGTGTCTGCATTCATGTTGGCATTCTCGCGGGTGACATCATTGGATTTTATGTTTATGATCTCCAGGAATATGTCACGTGTCTTTGCTTTGCGGGCTATGCGGCGCTGGTTACGGTAGGCGATATATTTCTGTGCAACGTCCTTACGACTACTTTTCATCAGTTCGAATTCTACCATATCCTGTATGGCCTCCACTGTCATTTGCTCGTTTCCCTTGAAGGCTATGCGGTCGGTTATTTGGTGTATGAGCTGCATGTCCTCGCCGCTGTCAGTGTGGAGCATTGCCTTACGGATGGCTGTCGCTATTTTCTCTTCGTTGAAGCCTACGATGCGTCCGTCACGTTTGATAACTGTTTGTATCATAATATGTTTCTGTATATTTTTTTATAGTGTCTTTTTCTTGTTTTTAATCGAATAGGTTGTCTCGTTGTATGTATGCAATTATATCACCGCGGCGCACTTGTTGTCCCTGTGTCGCGCATATCTCCACAACTCGTCCGCCGAGTCCGGTGGATATTGGCTGGAGTTCGCCCCAGGGAGTAATAATTGTGCAGAACTGCTCGTCTGCATCAAAATGTTTGCCTATTGCAGGTGGTACGGATGCACCGTCGTAGGATACCTCCCACAGGAGCTGACCCTTTTCCGGAGCTGCTATCGGCTCGGCTTTTGCATGTTTAATGGCTTTTATCTCTTCCAGACTGATGCCCTTCTTTGCCATTTCTCCATCTTTGGCTTTTTCAATGTCCGCGAGGAAACGCTCTTTGGCAACTCCGCTCTTGTAGTCGCGGTATTGACGGTCGTGCATTGCAAATTCAAACAACTCTTCATCGTCTTCTCCGCGTTCCCAACCTAACTCTTCCATCTCCTTAATATATTTGTCGAGTGCATCGGGGTAGAAACTCTGAGGGTCGGCAGTGGTGAATTCGTATCCTTTCTCTTTGGCAAGTTCTACTATTTCAGGAGCTACCTCACCGGGGAGCTTGCCGCTCTTGCCTAATATCATTCCCCACATGCTTTCATCCATGCGGCTGAAACGCGGTTCGTCCTGTGCGCTGCTTAGCAGGTTCATCAGTGCAATGTTCTTAACATATTGGCTAAAAGGAGTAACCAATGGCGGATAGCCCACTCGTGGCCATACGTATGCAACTTCGTTGAAAAGTTCAACCATCAGGTCGTCAAGACTGTTGTATGTGGGCTTGCCTTTGCTCTGAAGTATTCCGTTTATTCCTTTATAAACGCCTGCTAGGTCGGACATCATTGAACCCATCATTCCTCCGGGAAGTCCGCTTGTGAGCAACAGCGAACTCATCAGTTTGTTGCTGTTGTCCATAAAATATCCTAACCACTCGTCAATAAACTCTTGAGTCAGGCTTCGTGCCTTCATGTAAGCATTCATGTTTATTTCTGCCACTTTGAAACCTGCGTCTTTGAGCATAGCCTGCACACTGATGATATCCGGATGCACTTTGCCCCAAGAGAGTGGTTCTATTGCAGTATCAATAATATCGCATCCATTTTCGCATACTTCCAGAATTGAGGCCATTGAAAGACCGGGTCCACTGTGACCGTGGTATTGTATTATGGTGTCGGGATGTTTCTCCTTTATGCTTTTAACCAATTTTCCAAGGAACGATGGACGTCCTATTCCTGCCATGTCCTTGAGACATATTTCTGCTGCACCCTCAGCTATCAGAATGTCAGCAATGTTGCTGTAATATTCAACAGTGTGTATGGGAGAGGATGTTATGCAGAGTGTAGCCTGAGGAATCATTCCTGCTTCAAGGGCATATTTAATAGAAGGAATAATGTTTCGTACATCATTCAGTCCGCAGAATATTCGTGTAATGTCTGTGCCTTGAGCTTTCTTTACTTTGTACATCAGGCGACGAACATCTGCCGGAACGGGAAACATGCGCAAAGCGTTCAAGGCTCTGTCGAGCATGTGTGTTTGTATTCCGGCTTCGTTGAAACATTTCGTAAACGAGCGCACCGCCTTGTTAGGGTTCTCTCCTGCCATCAGGTTTACCTGCTCAAAAGCTCCTCCATTTGTCTCAACTCGTGCAAAGCAACCCATGTCAACAATTACGGGAGCAATTTTCTCTAATTGTTCTGCCAAAGGTTGGAATTTTCCGGATGATTGAAACATATCACGGTAAACCAAACTGAATTTAATCTCCTTCTTCATAATCTGATTTTTGGCTGATACTGTCATAGACAGCTGTTAAAATTGATGTTTCGAACAGTTCTTTCATGTTGGATCACATTCTACGCTCAAATTGCCTTATGGGTAACAGAGGGTATATATGTGACCTTTTGGGCCATTCTGTTGCAAATATAATATTATTTTTTCTGAATGAAATTTTGGAGCAGTTTTTATTTGGTGCTTCCGATATATTTCTCTTGGTTATTCGAGTATCTTAATGAATAATTTTATCTAGAATTCAGATCTCTTTTCTTTCCTTTCAGCTATTTCCCATAGCCCTATTTTCCCTCCGTTTTACCAAATATTTCGGTGAAATGGTCGTTTTTGGTTCTCTTTTTCGTCGAATTTCACCCCTGAATACAGAATTTCGCCCCTAAATAAGCTATTTTGCCCAAAAAAGCAGCTGTGTATCGCAAAAATATTGCAATATAGAATTGAATTCGGAAATTTGCGCCGTGATTCAATAAAAAGACTGAAAAAGATGAAACATTTTTTGACTTACATTGACGAGGCTATCAAGAACTACTGGAATGAACCGGCTTTGACCAATTATGGAGCCAACACTCTTACATACGGTGATGTTGCTGCCGGTATTGAAATATATCATTTGGTATTTGAAAAATGTGGAATCGCAAAAGGTGACAAGATTGCATTGTGTGCAAAAAACTCAGCAGAGTGGTGTGTCGCCTATTTGGCAGTTTTGACGTATGATGCGGTAGCTGTTCCATTGTTGCCCGATTTTCTTCCTGCAAATGTGGTTGATTTGACAAGAATTTCGGATAGCCGCATGATGATTGTTGACAATGCTATAATGTCTTCCTTTATAAAAAGTGGTGTTGCCGGTGATTTTGCATCGTTGCCCGGATTCTGTGCAATTCTTAATTTGAATAGCATGAAGTTGATGGACGAAAGCAATAATATGCCTGCCAACTTGATGGATGTTGTTGAGAAAACCTATGAAACCCGCTTCCCCGGTGGTGTTACTCCCAAAAGAGTAAGTTATTCGAGAACACGACTCGATGCGCTTTCTGTCATCAGTTTCACATCAGGAACAAGCAGTTCGCCTAAGGGTGTGATGATTCCTGCTCGCGCGGTTTCTGCCAATTTGGAATTTGCACATAAAGAGATGAAAGCCGATGTGGGATGGACAATTTTGTCAATATTGCCCCTTGCACATATGTTTGGAATGGCTTTCGACTTTATATTCCCATTCACCAAGGGTTGCCATATATATATATTTAATGTAAAGCCAACCCCGGCTCGACTCATAGCAGCATTGGCAGAGGTAAAGCCCTTCATGTTCCTGACTGTACCTCTTGTGGTTGAGAAAATCTTCCGTTCTAAAGTAATGCCCAAGCTTGAAAAACCTTTGATGCGAGTGTTGATGGCTATTCCCGGTGTTCGCGGTATGATATTGAAGAAAGTATGTAACACTTTGGTGGATGTATTTGGTGGCAATGTAGGAATAGGCGGACTTATCCTTGGTGGAGCAGCTATTAATAAAGAGGTAGAGCAGTTGATGAATGAGATGAAGTTCCCTTACCTTGTCGGATATGGAATGACAGAGTGTGCTCCGTTGATAGGCTACAGAAATTGGCGTAAATTCAAGATTCACTCATGTGGTGCAGTTGCTCATCCTTCGGTTGAGGTACGTATCGATTCTGAAAATCCAGCTGAAGTCCCTGGCGAAATACAGGTTAAGGGTGATGCAGTGATGGTAGGATACTATAAGAACGAAAAGGCTACCGACGCTGTATTTACAGAAGATGGATGGTTGAAGACCGGTGATATGGGTACTATGGATTCTGACGAAAATATGTATATCCGTGGCAGATGCAAGAATATGATTCTGACAGCAAACGGACAGAATATTTACCCCGAAGAGATAGAGGATCTTGTCAATCAGTTGCCAATGGTTACCGAGTCGCTGATTGTAGGACGAAAAAATACGCTTGTTGCACTTGTGGTTCCAAATATGGAAGCTGCTCAGCAGGCAGGAATGAATGAAGAAGATTTGAAAAAGACAATAGAGAGTGATGTATTTGATTTAAACAAGAAGTTACCCTCATATAGTCAGATAACATTATGCGAGATTCGCAATGCGCCCTTTGAAAAAACACCCAAATTAAGTATCAAGCGATTTATGTATAAATAACGCTATATTTGTTAACGAAACAAAAATACGGCGTTTATATATACTTGAATTGATAGTTTTTATACTTAAATTGAGTTAAACTTTGCACAAAAGATACAGAATGTGAAATGTAGTGCTGATATTTGCACAAAAATATCAACTTTGTGTAATTATGGAACACTATTTGAATCACATTAACACTGCTATCAAGAAGTATTGGGATATGCCCGCTTTCTGTAATTTCGGAGCGGAGACATTTACTTATGGTGAAGTTGCTACAGGCATCGAGAAGTATCACATTCTTTTTAAAGAGTGTGGCATAAAGAAAGATGATAAAATTGCTGTATGCGCAAGAAACTCCGCACAGTGGGGTGTTGCATTTATGGCAGTTGTAACTTATGATGCTGTAGTAGTTCCTCTTTTGCCCGACTTTCTTCCTAAGTCAGTAGTGGAACTTACATGTTTCGCAGATTGTAAAATGTTGATTGTAGACGACAGTATAAATCGTGCTCTTCAGCAGGATGATGTACTTAAAGGCTTTGAGCAGCAAAAAGACTTTCTTGGAGTCTTCAATCTGATGAATATGAAGCCCATAGTTTCATATAGTGATGTATTTGCAGATGCTTCGGCACAGCTCGATGCCAAGTTCAATGCAAAATATCCTAATGGAGTAAAAGCTGACGATGTCGATTACTCAAAGAGCAATGACGACATGGATCGTTTGGCATTGATCAGTTTCACCTCGGGAACCAGCAGCTCACCCAAGGGTGTGATGTTGCCCGTAAGAAGTCTCTCTTCGAATATGCGATTTGCACTTGCTGCAATTCCCGCTAACGTTGGTGGACATATACTCTCAATACTCCCATTGGCACACATGTTTGGTATGACATTCGATTTTCTCTATCCTATGACAATCGGAGGAAAAATTACAATGTTGACCCAGAAACCTACACCTGCGCGTCTTTTGGCTGCGCTGGCCGAGGTCAAGCCTTTCATGTTCCTTACAGTGCCTATGGTCATTGAAAAGGTGTTTAAGGCTAAGGTTATTCCTACCTTGCGCAAACCTTTGATGCGTGTGGCATTGGCAATCCCCGGACTCAACAAGATAATACTGAAGGCCGTACGAGATAAACTTTATAATACCTTCGGTGGAAACCTTATACATGGAGTCATTATTGGTGGTGCCGCTCTTAATAAAGAGGTAGAGGGATGGATGAAAAAGATGAAATTCCCCTATTGCGTCGGTTACGGAATGACTGAGTGTGGTCCTATTATTTCATACTGCGATTGGAAACACTTTGAGCGTTCATCATGCGGTAGACTTGTACGTCCCCTCGAACTGAGAATTGATTCTACAAATGCTGAAAAGGTTCTCGGCGAGATACAGGTAAAAGGTGATAACGTGATGGTTGGCTACTACAAGAATGAAGAGGCTACGCGTGCTGCATTTACAAAAGATGGTTGGTTGCGTACCGGAGATATGGGTACTTTCGATAAGAAGGATAATGTCTTTATCAAAGGTCGTTGCAAGAATATGCTTCTTTCTGCCAGCGGACAGAATATCTACCCCGAGGAGATTGAGGATAAATTGAATAACCTTCCCTATGTACTCGAGTCGTTGGCTGTTCAGCGCAAGAATGCCATCATCGGACTTATCGTACCTAATTGGGATGCAGCAAAATCTGATGGTCTTTCTGAAGAAAACCTTTTAGCCCTTCTTCGCGAAGAGGTTAAGAAGATTAATGTCGAATTGCCTGCATACAGCAGAGTCAACGATATAGAACTCAGAAGAGATGCCTTCGAAAAAACACCTAAGCAGAGTATCAAACGATTTATGTATCAGTAGTTTGTAAACAGAACTGCTGATCGGAAAAGATAAGCATTGGTTAGTTGTGTCAGCTGACAATGCGACGTTTACAATCGCTACCCGGTAGCGGGTGGCGATTGTTTTGTACCTAAATATACACTAGAAAAATTATGAAACACTATTTGAATCATTTTGCCAGTTCGGTAAAAAAGTATTGGGAACAGCCCATGTTCACCAATTTTGGAGCTAACACTCTTACATACGGAGACGTTGCCAAAAGCATTGAAAAATATCATATATTATTCAAGGAATCCGGTATTGCCAAGGGTGACAAGATTGCTCTCTGTGCAAGAAACTCGGCAGAGTGGGGAGCTGCATTCATGGCTATCGTTACCTATGATGCAGTGATTATTCCCTTGCTTCCCGACTTCCTTCCCAAGTCAGTTGTTGAGCTCACATGTTTTGCTGACTCCAAAATGTTGATTGCCGATGCAACTTGTTACAACGGCTTCAAAGATGACAAGGAGGCTATGGAGATGATGAGCAACAAAAACGACTTTGTCGGAATAATCGACGTGAAGGATATGAAGTTGTTTGCATCATTCTCTGACCAGTTTACAAAAGTGGTAGAGGGTTGGGACGCTAAGTTTGCTGCTAAATATCCCTCTGGCGTAACTGCCGAAATGGTAGATTATTCAAAGGATGAAAAAAACCTTGACAATCTGGCACTTATCAGCTTTACCTCAGGTACTACAAGCTCTCCCAAGGGCGTGATGTTGTCTGCAAGAAGCCTCTCTGTGAACCTCGACTTTGCTTTGCGCGAGATTCCTTTGAAGCCCGCAGGACATATCCTTTCTGTTCTTCCTCTTGCACACATGTTTGGACTTACATTCGACTTCCTCTTCCCCATGGCAGGCGGTTGTCACATTACTATCCTTGGTGCCAAACCCACACCTGCAAAAATGTTGCTGGGTTTTGCTGAGGTTAAGCCTTTCATGTTCCTGACAGTACCTATGGTACTTGAGAAAATATTCCGTTCAAAGGTTATACCTACATTGCGTAAACCTGCAATGCGCATAATGCTCGCTATCCCCGGTATCAAGCAGCTTCTTCTCTCTAAAATCAGAACAAAGCTCCTTACCACTTTTGGCGGTGAATTGACACAGGGATTCCTCATCGGTGGTGCTGCGCTTAATAAAGAGGTTGAGGATGCTATGCGTCTGATTGGTATTCCCTATTCAGTTGGTTACGGAATGACAGAGTGCGGTCCCCTTATCTCTTATTGTGATAAGAAAATTTTTGCAGCCGGTTCATGTGGCCGTCCTGCATATCCCATCGAGGTTAGAATTGATTCTCCCCGCCCCGCGAAGGTGCTTGGCGAGATTCAGGTTAAGGGTCCCTTCGTTATGAATGGATATTATAAAAATGAAGAGGCTACTTCTGCTGTCTTCACAAGCGACGGATGGCTTAAGACCGGCGACATGGGTGTGATGGATGCTAAAGGCAACATCTTCATCAAGGGTCGTTGCAAGAATATGCTTCTTTCTGCAAGCGGTCAGAATGTTTACCCCGAGGAGATTGAGGATAAACTGAACTCTATCCCCTTTGTGGTTGAGTCGCTTGCAGTACAGCGCAAGAACTCTATTATAGCTCTTCTGGTTGTGGATTGGGCAGCTGCAAAGAGTGCAGGTCTTACAGAAGATGCTGTTAAGGCACAGTTGCGTGAGAATGTTATGAAGGTTAACGAACTGCTTCCTGCATACAGCCGCGTAAACGATTGCGAGTTCCGCATCGATCCTTTCGAGAAGACTCCCAAGCAGAGTATCAAACGTTTTATGTATCAGTAAAATATGACTGACGTGCTGTTCTGCATTGTAATAAAAAGCATCTGTTTTGCAGAGTGAATACAGAACAGTTTATACGATAATTGTATTTGAATTAAGAATTTGTAAAAATAGTTTCCTCACAGTTCTGAGGAAACTATTTTTTATTTATATGCGGTAGATGAAAAAAAATGTGTAGCTTTGTATGTTAAAGCAATAAAAAAGATATATAGTATGGCTAAATTTAAACGTATTCTTTTGAAATTGAGTGGTGAGAGCCTCATGGGTGAGCAACGTTACGGCATTGATGTAAAGCGTTTGCAGGAGTATGCCGAGCAGATTAAGGAGGTTGCTGCCATGGGTGTCGAAATAGGTATAGTGATTGGTGGCGGAAATATCTTCCGTGGTCTCAGCGGTGCAGGCAAGGGTTTCGACCGTGTAAAAGGCGACCAAATGGGAATGATGGCTACCGTTATCAACAGCCTTGCACTTAGTTCGGCACTCGAGGCTATCGGTGTATCTACAATGGTTCTCACAGCTATCCGTATGGAGCCTGTGGGTGAATTCTATAACAAATGGAAGGCTATTTCGGCTATGAAAGAGGGTAAGGTTGTGATAATGGCAGCCGGTACCGGTAATCCTTACTTCACAACCGACACCGGTTCGTCGTTGCGCGGCATAGAGATTGAAGCCGATGTAATGCTCAAGGGTACACGTGTGGATGGTATCTACACTGCTGACCCCGAAAAAGACCCCACAGCGGTGAAATTCAACGACATCAGTTATGACGAGGTTATCAGTCGCGGACTTAAAGTGATGGACTTGACAGCAACAACCATGTGTAAAGAGAATAATCTGCCTATCTATGTGTTCAACATGGATATCGTCGGAAACCTCAAGCGTGTAATGAACGGCGAGGATATTGGTACATTTGTCCATCCTTAGTATAAATTCTGATACATATATAAAGATTCAGTGAGGCTGCATAATGCAGCCTCACTGAATCTTTATATATACACGATGTATGCCGTATGATGTTAATTTATTTATAATTGGGTAAATGTGATGAAAAGTGTGTATCTTTGAAAAATTTATGAAAAACGACAAAATTATGCGCTTAAGATATATACTGCTGATATTCTCCTGGCTTTTTGTGGCATTTAGCACAATGGCTACTCCTGCCTTCCGTGGGCTGCGGACTATGCGTCAGTCCGATGGTACCGTGTTGACCTATTACCAGACAGGTGATGAATACTTCCATTATTATTGCACCTCAGATGGTAAACCACTGGTACGCGAGGCTAACGGCGATTTTTCCTACGCAATACTTGATAACCAAATGGGACTTGTCAGCAGTAATTGCCTTGCCCACGACAAGGGCATGCGTTCGTCCGGAGAGCAGTCGCTGTTGGCTGCAAACTCTTATGCCGGCATGGATCAGGCTTTGCATGCAATGGCAATGAAGCGTCGTTCGGCATCGACCAAAGGTGTGCAACCATCTTCAGAGTTTAGCGAATATGGCATTACCCAAGCTATCAAGCCTGTCGGGGAGATAAATGTTCCTATTGTGCTGGTGCAGTTCCAGGATGTGAAGTTCACATTCGACAAGAGTTTTATAGGACAAAATTACAACGGCAGCAACTTTACAGGTCTTAACGGTAAGGGGCTGGGCAGCGTGCGCGACTATTTTATCAAGCAATCCGACTCAATATTCCGCCCCAATTTTGTGGTACTCGATATTGTAACATTGTCGCAGAAGATGGAGTATTACGGTGCCAACGATTCAAAAGGAGATGATAAACATCCCGAGGAGATGATCATTGAGGCATGTAAGGCTCTCGACTCTTCTGTCGATTTTTCGATATTCGACAATAATGCCGATGGCGAAGTAGAATTCGTATATTGTGTTTATGCCGGATACAGCGAGTCTTACGGTGCTCCCGAAAATACCATCTGGCCTCACCAGTGGACTCTGTCTGCAACAAATAAGGTGATGACGGTAGATGGGGTGAAGATAAATACTTATGCCGCCAGTGGCGAACTTGCCTACAATGAAGCCACACAGGGTGATGGCCCTAAACTCGATGGAATCGGCTCGTGTTGTCATGAGTTCTCGCATTGTTTGGGATTACCAGATTTCTATGATACATCCGGTCGTTCCTACGCCAATTTCGGAATGGATTATTGGGATCTTATGGACTATGGATGCTATAATGCCGATGGTTATGTTCCCATCGGTTACAACGCCTATGAAAGGGATTTTATGGGGTGGCGCAAACTCGAAACATTGACCGAACGTGGCGATTACTCCATGAAGGCGCTTACGTCAGGCGGAAAAGGATACAAAATCGTAAACGATGCAAATAAAAACGAATATTATATATTGGAAAATCGTCAGGCCGAGGGTTTCGATACTCACATCTTCAATAGCGGAATGTTGATAATCCATGTAGATTATTCATCAAGTATCTGGGAAGAGAACGAAGTAAATTCCAATCTTGCACGACAGCGTTTCACAATAATTCCGGCTGATAACAAGCAATTGACATACTATCGTGCCAAAACCACAGAGGAGTATCACGAGAGTCTGCGTGGTGATGTGTGGCCAGGTACAACCGGCAACCATGAGCTTACAAATTCAAGCGCACCGGCTGCTAAGGTCTATTCGGGTGAATACATGAACAAATCAATCAGAAATATTGCCGAGAATAACGGTGAAGTTACATTCTCCTTTATGAAAGACCGTCTGGATGTTCCGCAGTTGTCAGCAACTTCAAATCTCACAACAAATGGTTTTACTCTTAATTGGAAAGGGGTAGAACATGCTTCAGGTTACGAGGTGGAACTTATTAAGGTAGAGAAAGTCGCAGAGAATGAAGGTGATGTGTTTACTCTTCTGACAGAGGATTTTCTCGGATGTTCTCTGTCGGGTACTGATGTAACTGATAATATCGACAATTACACTATCAGCCGTGGATGGACAGGATTTAACCTGTGGAGCGAAACCGGTGTTTTGCGATTGGGTACGAAAAATGAATATGGAGAGCTTGCAACACCTTATTTCCCGACTGCTGCCGATGGCTCTATAACCGTGAGTTTCAATGCCAAAAAATATGATAGCACCGATGGTCCGGTGAAGATTACTCTAAGTTCTGATTTTTATGACACGGGTGCATCAGACTATGATACATTCACTATCAGTGACAAGTGGGAAACATATTGGTATACATTCTCAAAAGAGGGTAGTAAGGCATCCTTGCTTTTTACCACCGAGGGTGGTGCCGAGAATGCTTCACGCGTACTTATCGATGAAATAAATGTTACTCAGGAGAGTACAGAAAGGGAGGCATCATGCGGCTTCTATGTAACAACCGAAACGTCATATACGTTTACAGCCCTGCAGCAAGGTAAGTATCGTTGCCACGTGAGGGCATTGGATAAGGCTGATGCGGGAATAACATCCGATTTTTCCGAAAAACTGGAAATCTCTGTTGGCGACAATACTGCAATAGTTGCACCGGAGTCTGAAACAGACTCTGATATCGAGGTATATTCACTTGCAGGTGTTTCTGTGTATAAAGGCTGCGAGACATCAATGCCTCAATTGAAGCCGGGACACTATGTTGTTCGCCGTCGTGGAGAGAGTCGGAAAATATATATCAAATGACAGCAGGTGCTTGAGCCTGTAGATTTTTACACTCCTCATTGTAGAATTTTCCCTGCCATGTGTCACGTTCACGCATGCGGCGTTTGATTTTGTCGACAAGCTCGTGGTTTTTCAATCCCCAGTCTGGTGCTATCAGCAGCTCTTTGGGCGACTGGGATGCAAAGCGCTCAACAACAATGTCGGGGCGCAGATTCTCCAGATAATCGACAGCAACTTCAATGTAGTCGTCAAGGGCAAAAAGATGAAAGTCATCGGGATGGCTCTCATACTCCTCGGCCATGCGTGTGCCGCGTATCAGCTGCAACTGGTGCAGTTTCAGCGTGGTTATGGGCAGTGTCGAAAGCAAACGCGCCTGACCGACGAACGCCGAGCGCTTCTCGCCGGGTAATCCCAGAATAAGATGCACACCCACAGGTAACCCTCTTCGGGCAGTACGCTGTATGGCATCCACTGCGGTGGCGAAGTCGTGTCCGCGGTTTATGCGTATAAGGGTGTCGTCGTTTGTACTCTCAACGCCATATTCCACCATTACGTACACTCTGCGGGCAAGCTGTTCAAGGTAGTCGAGCAGACTCTCGGGCATACAATCGGGACGTGTGCCAATGACCAATCCAACGCAGCCATCTACACTCAGCGCCTCTTCGTAGCGCTGCTGCAACACCTCCAACGAATCGTATGTGTTTGTGTATGCCTGAAAATATGCAAGATAACGCATCTGTGGGTATTTGTGAGAGAAGAAATTTATTCCCTCCTTCATCTGCTGCGTAACCGAACGGTTGCGGTGGCAATATGCCGGGTTAAAAGTACGGTTGTTGCAATATGTACATCCGCCTGTTCCCTTTGTGCCGTCGCGGTTTGGGCAGGTGAATCCGCCGTCAATGGATATTTTCTGCACCTTGAAATCGAACAACCGGCGCATGTGGCTTCCGTAGTCGTTAAAATAAAATCGCTCTTTGCTTTCCATAATCGGACAAATGTATATAAAATTAACAATACCCGCAATATATATCATTTTTTATCCGTAACTTCGCAGAATGAAATTCCGAATAATTATAAATACAATATAATGAAAAAGATTTTACTGACATTTTTATCTCTTGCGGCAATGATGACAGCAGGAGCTGCCGGTCGCGACATTCAACTCAAGGAGGTCGTAAGCGGTACATTCAGCGCAAGAGGATTCTCGGGTATACATCCGATGAACGACGGTGAGCATTTTGCAAAGATGAGTGCTGACCGTAAGATGGTGCTTGCCTATTCATTCAGGAATGGCGAGGTGACAGACACACTTTTCAATGTGAACACTGCACGTAACTGCGATTTTAAACGTATCGACAATTTCAGTTTCTCGCCTGACGAGGCACGAATTCTGATACAGACTCGCACAAAACCAATTTATCGTCGCTCTTTTACAGCAGAACACTATTTGTATTCGCGCAAGAACAACAAACTGCAACCTTTGTCAACCAACGGTCCTCAGCAGGAGCCTATCTTCTCGCCCGACGGAACAATGGTGGCTTTTGCACGCGAAAATAATATTTTCCTTGTGAAATTGCTCTTCAACAGCAGCGAGTCGCAGGTGACTACCGACGGAAAATATGGCGAGATTATCAATGGTATCCCCGACTGGGTTTACGAAGAGGAGTTTGCTACAAGCCGTTCTTTCGACTTCAGCGCCGACAGCAAGATGCTCGCCTACATACGTTACGACGAGAGCAAAGTGATGAACTACGACATGCCGATGTATATTCCCTCTGCGGGTGAGAGCAATCACGAATATGACGACTACAAACGCCCCTACAGCTACAAATATCCTGTGGCAGGTGCGCAGAATTCTGTTGTCAGTGTGCATACATTCGATATAAAGAATCAAGTGACACGCAAACTGAACCTCCCCATCGACAGCACATATTATATCCCCCGCATCGAGTTTACACAGAACCCCGATTTCCTTGCCGTAATCACTCTGAATCGCCATCAGAATCAGATGGACATTATTCAGGCAAATCCTCTGTCGGGAATCTGCAAACGTATTCTGCGCGAGGAGAGTCCCGAGTATATCAACGAAACAACCTACCAGGAACTTACATTCTTCAAGGATCACTTTGTGATGCAGAGCGAGCGCGACGGATACAACCATCTCTATCTTTACACCATCGGAGGTAACCTTGTAAAACAGTTGACCAAGGGTGAATATGATGTCAACGGATTCATCGGCTGGGACGAAAAGAAAAATCTTTTCTACTATTCGAGCAACGAGGGCAATCCCACACAGACAGCCGTTTACCGATTGGATGCAAAGAACAAGAAGACACGCATTACTCAGAAAGAGGGTACAAACAGCACTACTTTCAGCAAAGGGTTGAAATATTTTGTAAACAGTTATCAGAATCTAACAACTCCTCCTGTCGTAACACTCAACGACAACAATGGCAAGGAACTTGCTACAATTCTCGACAACAAAGAGCTGAAGGAGAAGCTCAAGGGCATAAATATGGGACAGAAAGAGATATTCACATTCACCAACAGCGATGGTGTGAAACTCTACGGATGGATGATTAAACCTGCCGATTTTGACCCTGCTAAAAAATATCCTGTGATTATGCACCAGTATAGCGGTCCCTACTCACAGAAGGTAAAAGACAGCTGGGCTATCGGTCAGTATGGTGGTGGACTCTTCGAGAGCTACATGGCAAGCAATGGCTTCATCATGGTGTGTGTCGATGGTCGCGGAACAGCCGGACGCGGAACCAAATTCGGTAAATGTACCTATATGTCGCTTGGCGTATATGAATCGAAAGACCAGGTAGAGGCTGCAAAGTATCTTGGTTCTTTGCCCTACGTAGATAAGAATAACATTGCAATTTGGGGCTGGAGCTTCGGAGGATACAACACTCTTATGGCTATGAGCGAGGGTACTCCTGTCTTTAAGGCCGGCGTTGCCATTGCAGCACCCACAGACTGGCGTTTCTACGACACTGTATACACAGAGCGTTACATGCGTACTCCCAAAGAGAACAAAGAGGGTTACGACAAGGGCTCTGCCATACTGAATGTAGACAAACTGCATGGTAATCTGCTGCTCATTCATGGTACTGCCGATGACAATGTTCACTTCCGCAACATGGTTCGTTACATACATGCTCTGACACAGGCCGGAAAGCAGTTCCGCACAGCAATCTACCCCGACAGCAACCACAGCATATACTTTGGCTCTAATACTCGCAGTCAGATGTTTGAGATGATAACAAAGTTCTTCTTCGAGAATCTTAAGAATTAATTTCTGAAAAGAACTATTGCATACAAAAATAATCCGCAGACCTAAAAGTCTGCGGATTGTTTTTGTATATATGTCAATCAATGGATTGGCTGCCGTTAGACAAATGTTTTTCAGCTCTGTTTAGGGCTGTTTTCTCATGCTCTTGCGGTCGAAGAATGGGTTCTTGGCACTTGCACTTACCGGTATTGCTATGATGCAGGTGCACTGGGGCATCCAGCCAAGGGCGCGTGCTGCGTAGCCTGCCGAATACATCACACGAGTGTCGAGGCGCAGGTCGGCAGCTGTGGCACATGCCGAGCCTAATGCAATACCAACGTCTACCAGATTCATTGCGCAGGGAGTGCCTTCGCTTCTGCTGTCGCATGTAGCTGCTCCGCAGTAGGCGCAGTTGAGTGCCATGGGCTGTTCGCGTGTGCCTATCAGCAGAATGGCATCTGCCGAGAGTATGTTCAGTGCGTCGCGCATCATTCCTCCACGGCTTCTCTCTTCGCCCATCTGGTGAAGTTTGTCGCTGAGGGTCTTTATGTCCTCGTCTGTAACAAGAAGAATTTCCAATAAATCTTCGCCTTTGGCCTTAGGGGCAGTGCGTGCGGCTGTCATCATCTGTTTGGCAGCTTCGATGACATGTGCGCGGCGTATTTCTCTTTCGTTGTATATCATAGTCGTTGTTTTTAGAAATGTTTTTTTGGTTTCTGCAAAAGTATAATAAATTTGTGAAGTGTAGGGTTGTTTGCGTTATTATTTTGCTCTTTTGCGCAGTATTGAATTGCTTTTGTGCCGACCGGCTGCAGAAAGATTGTTTAAATACTTTTCTCTATTTTTCTATAATAAGAATGGTCTTATTGCTTACATTTTGTACCTTTGTAGCATGAAAGGGGAAACAAATATATTGGAAGTGTCGCATTTGACTGTATCGTATGGCGATCACACTGTCATCAACGATTTTTCGATGTGCTTGAAAAGTGGGGAGATGGTGGCTGTTACAGGTGCCTCGGGCAGTGGAAAAAGTTCGTTGCTGCGAGCTGTTCTCGGCTTTGTCCTGATGGATTCCGGTGAGATAAATGTAGCCGGTACTCCTGTCAGTGGCGGACATTACGAGGTGTTGCGTCAGCGCTCTTCTTATCTTCCCCAGGACTTGTCTTTTCCTTGTGAATTTGTAAGTGAGGTGCTGGAGATCCTATTTACCTTCAAATGTAACAAAAACAGGAGTGTGTCGCATGAGATGTGGAACGACTGCTTTCAGCGTCTGGGACTCGACAAAGGTATCGTGGAGAAGCGTGTGAATGAAATTTCGGGTGGGCAAAAGCAGCGCCTGTTGCTTGCCGTAACTGCTATGCTCGACAAGGATATCATATTCCTCGATGAGCCTACTTCGGCACTGGATTCCCATTCAGCCGGATTGGTTACTGATTTTTTAAAAGAATTGGCACGCAGAGGAAAGAGTATTCTTGCAGTTACGCATGATGCTAAATTTGCAGCGGTGTGTGATAGGGTAGTGGAGATACCCACTTTGTAAATTATATACCAAACAGATGGAAACGATTGATATATCTATAGGGAGTCTTCTATTAGGCCTGCTGCTTATGATAATTCCTGTATATTTCCTTTGGAAGTATCGTACGGGATTGGTTCAAAGTACCGTTTCCGGTCTTGTAAGAATGGTTGTGCAACTGTTTCTTGTAGGCTTGTACCTGAAATATCTGTTTATTTGGGATAATCCGTTACTTAATGCAGCATGGGTGGTGATAATGGTGTTTGTTGCCACTGAAACAGCTTTGACCCGAACAAAATTAAAACGTTCTGTAATGATGTGTCCGATAGTTGTCGGCTTTACTACGGGTGCGTTGCTTGTGGGTCTCTATTTCCTGGGTATTGTCCTTGAACTCGACAATGTCTTCAGCGTGCAGTATTTCATCCCTGTTTTTGGAATACTAATGGGCAATATGCTCAGTTCCAACGTCATTGCACTTAACACATTCTATTCGCATATAAAGCGCGAGAGTACATACTATTATTACATGTTGGGCAATGGCGCAACGGTCAGCGAGGCGGTGGCACCGTTTGTCAAACAGGCGTTGGTGCGTGCTTTCAGCCCGGCAATCGCAAATATGGCAGTGATGGGGCTTGTTGCGCTTCCCGGAACAATGATAGGTCAGATTCTGGGAGGAAGTACCCCCGACGTGGCAATTAAATATCAGATGATGATAATTGTTATAACAATCTCTGCCTCCATGCTTTCCATTGCTGTGACATTGGCTCTTGTAAAGCGTATGGCCTTTGATAGGGACGGGCGTATGAAAAATGTATCTCGATAGATGGTCTTAGGGCTTTGAAAATAGAAAAAAAAATAATACCTTTGCACAATAATTTTCAGAAACTTGGCGAAAGTTAAAGAAATAGCAGATGCCCTTGAGATGTTCGCGCCTCTGCCCTTGCAGGAAGGATATGACAATGCCGGATTGCAGGTCGGATTTACAGAGACGGAAGTTAAAAGGGCTTTATTGTGTTTGGATGTAACGGAGGAAGTCATCGACGAAGCCATCGCATCCGAATGCAACTTGATTGTATCCCATCATCCCCTTATCTTCCATTCTTTAAAAAAGATTACCGGCCGCAATTATGTTGAGCGCTGTCTGATGAAGGCTATACGCAACGACATCGCAATATATTCTGCACACACCAACCTGGACAATGCTCCCGGTGGAGTGAACTACAAAATGGCCGAAAAACTGGGGTTGAAAAACATCAGAATACTCGTACCCAAACAAGACCTTCTTATGAAACTGGCAGTATATGTTCCGGTGGAACATGCCGATGCAGTACGTTCGGCGCTGTTTGCTGCCGGATGTGGCACTATTGGCAATTACGACCAGTGCAGCTATAATCTTGCAGGTGAAGGTACCTTTCGCGCCGGTGAGGAGTGTAATCCTTTCTGTGGCTCGGTAGGTGAAATGCACCGCGAAAAGGAGATACGCATAGAGACTATACTCCCTTCGTACATCAAAAGCAGAGTCATAAAGGCATTGCTTGCAGTTCATCCCTACGAAGAACCTGCATACGACATATATCAGTTGAAGAACGAATGGCCGACGGTGGGAACAGGAATTATTGCCGACACTGACGAGCCTGTCGATGTGAAGGAGTTCCTGATGAAGGTGAAAAATACTTTCGGTGTCGAGCGGATGATGCACTCTGCATTGAACGGACAGAAAATAAGCCGTGTGGCTTTGTGTGGCGGTGCAGGAGCTTCGTTTGCAGGCAATGCACAGGCTGCAGGTGCAGATATATACATCACCGGCGAGGGACACTATCACGACATGTTCAACTATTCGGACAAGATGGTAGTTGCTGCAATAGGACACTATGAGAGCGAACAGTACACTACTGAAATATTCGCAGAGATATTGACGGAGCGATTCCCCGACCTCACCGTAATGACTACTACAAAAAGAACTAATCCAGTATATTACTTATAAATAAAAACATATAACAATGGCAAAGAAAGATCCATCGGAATACACCGTAGAAGAGAAACTGAAGTCTCTCTATCAGTTGCAGACCATCCTGTCAGAGACTGACAAGATTAAGATTCTTCGTGGCGAGCTTCCCCTCGAAGTGAAGGACCTCGAAGACGAAATTGTAGGTCTTGGTACACGTATCGAAAACATAGCAAACGACATCAAGGCTAACAAAGAGGCTGTTCTTGGTTATAAGACAGAAATTGAGCAGGCTAAACAGAGCATTGCAAAATATACCGAAGATCAGAACCACATTCACAATAGCCGTGAGTTCGACCTTCTGAACAAGGAGATTGAGTACAAAAACCTTGTAATCGAGCACGACGAGCAGAAAATACGTAAAGCTCAGGCTCTTGAGAAACAGAAGAACGAGGAGCTTGCAAAGGCTAAGGAGGCACTCGATGAGCGCAAGAAAGACCTTGACCTCAAAAAGACAGAACTCGACGAAATCATCACAGAGACAAAGCAGGAAGAGGAGAAACTCCGTGAGCAGGCACGTAACCTCGAACTTACAATCGAGCCCCGTCTTCTCGCTTCTTTCAAACGTATCCGCAAAAACTCACGCAACGGTCTTGGCATCGTTTATGTACAGCGTGATGCATGTACCGGTTGTTTCAGCAAGATTCCCCCTCAGCGTCAGATGGACATCAGAATGCGTAAAAAGATTATCGTATGCGAGAACTGTGGACGTATCATGATTGACCCCGAACTTGCAGGTATCAAGGAGGAGAAGCCGGTAGAGGCACCCACAACAAAACGTCGTGGTATCAGAAGAGCTACTCCCAAGAGCGAGTAATGGTTCTTTGAACATCATATAACCAAAAACAAGCGGCTGTGTCATGACACAGCCGCTTGTTTTTGCTATAATTGTTGTGTTTGTCTTTTCTCTGAAGATTATTTCTTGCTTTCCTCTTCGTCGCCACCAGTGAGAACAGGAAGGCAAATGTTGTATTTGACAGCAAGGGTTCGTACGACAAATACCGCAGCGCCACACATAATCTGAGTCATGTGTACCTCCATGCCCAGTCTGTCGCACATGCAATATACCAATGCACCGATGACGCAGGCCATTGCATATATCTCCTTTCGGAAGAAAAGCGGTTCCTCGTTTATGAAAATGTCACGCATGACACCACCTGCCGAACCGGTCAGTGTTGCCATTACCACCGCCACCCATATCGGATAATCGAGCGCCAGAGTCTTTTCAACACCTACAACGACAAACAATGCCAATCCGATGGTGTCGAATATGAAAAATGTGTTGTTCAAGTGTATGAGGTATTTTCCGAAAAGAATTACCCAAAACAGTGCAAGTCCCGAACATAAAAGATACATCGAGTTTGTCATCCAGAATGGAGTAACATCGAGTAAAAGGTCGCGGATGGTACCACCGCCGATGGCAGTCACCACGCCTACTACGTATGCACCGAACCAGTCGAAGCGCTTTGCAGATGCCAAACGGATACCGCTGATTGCAAAAGCGAAAGTTCCGACAAACTCCATTATCTCTACAAATGAAGGTATAGTCATTGTTTTAATCGTATTTGTGCTTGTAATTATTAAAATCGTCTGCAAAGGTAACTGAAATTCATTTTAAAATGACTACATTTGTCAAATACTTATTAATAAAACTCAAAATACTATGAAAAAGATAACAATTTTACTGCTTACTCTCTTTGTTTCGTTTATGTTTACTGCTTGCAACAGCAATTCTATGGTGTTTAGTGAAATGAAAGGTATTTGCAATGATATAGAAAAGAATTTCGATAAATATACCGTAGAGGAATTTGAAAAGCTGACTGAGCAATTCTCAGAACTTGAAAAGAAACTGGAGGCAAAAGAGCTGACAAGCGAAGAGAAAAAGGAACTTGCCAAAATAAAGGGTCGCTATTATGGAGTATTTACAAAAGGTGCCATTAAATCGACAAAGGAGGAAATCAAGAAGTTTACCGAGGGACTTGGCAGTGTTGTCGAAGGATTCATCGAGGGTGTAAAGTAACACATTGCAACTAATAACAGAAACAGAATACAAGCGATTGCTTGTATTCTGTTTCTGTTATTAATAAGGTACGCGCGTAGTACTATGTGCATAATTGACTATAGTTTCTGGGGTTAAAACTCTGAAATTTTGTTCAAAATGGTTGAAATAATACTCTGATTATTTCATTTTGTGCGTTAAAAGTGTTAAAACGATAGTTTTTTATGGATGGGTTGCACAATTCGTGTACCTTTGTGCAGTTTTTGAAAAAATAGTAATAACCAAACAAAACTACTATGAAGAAATTATTCACATCAATGCTTTTGGCAGCCTTTGCATTGACATCTTTTGCGGGTGGTCTGCTGACCGGTGATGGCGGATAAGTTATTGATCAGGTTGTCGGTCTGATGATTGTCGGCGCAAATGGTGTAGGACAGTACGTCCTGCGCCATGTCCAGCTCC
>JAEIGA010002428.1_pt1 | contig 29754 bp, 22 predicted proteins | sample 9270691 | NCBI WGS metagenome assembly JAEIGA01 (sample SAMN17057246, study PRJNA624740) | gut metagenome | biome: biome; isolation source: fecal sample | host: Bos grunniens | place: China: Xizang | collected 2019
AACTTCCAGCTTATGGCTGCTCAGGGCTATGTTATCGTAGCTCCTAACCGCCGTGGCTGCCCATCGTTTGGCCAGGAGTGGACCGACCAGATATCTGGCGACTACTCAGGTCAGAACATCAAGGACTATCTTGCCGCTATCGACGAGGTGTCGAAGGAGCCATGGGTAGACGTTGACCACCGTGGTTGTGTAGGTGCATCGTATGGAGGCTACTCTACATACTATCTTGCTGGCGTTCACGAGAATCGCTTCAAGGCATTTATCGCTCACTGCGGTATCTTCAACTTCGAGTCTATGTATGGCCACACCGAGGAGCTCTTCTTCGTGACTAACGACTACGGTGGCGCTTACTGGGATAAGGAGAATGCCACAGCTCAGCGCTCGTATGCCAACTCACCACACAAGCTTGTGGCTAACTGGAACGCTCCAATCATGATTATCACTGGCGAGAAGGACTACCGCATACCTTACTCACAGTCGTTGGAGGCCTTCACCGCAGCACGTGTTCAAGGCATCGACGCTCGCTTGGTATCGTTCGAGAACGAGGCACACCAGGTGTTCCAGCCTCAGAACTCTGTGGTTTGGAACCGTGAGTTCTTCAGCTGGTTGGACAAGTATCTCAAATAGGAATTTTCCACCTATATAGCTTTGGAGGGGGTTGACTAAAAAAATAGTCAACCCTCTCTCGCTTAATCGAGTGAATCAAAAAATGTAGTTTTTAGGACTCTTAACCACCCTATTTATATCTATTTACGTAAATCTATTTTGAGAAACGAAAAATTTTGCATATATTTGTTTCGTGATTTATATATGTGAGAACATAAAACTTAAATACTAAAAACTAAAACTATGAAAATCAAAAATTTACTATTGGCTATTTTAGCATTGCCACTATTTTTTGTGGCTTGTGAGCCTAACAATCCTGTTGACGAGGTTAAGGACGCAACAGTGGCTGTTACTGCTGGCGCAACTACCGAGAGCACAATCGCCTTTACGGTAGAGTCTACCGAGGCTGAGAAGGTAGCATACCTCGTTGTTGAGGGCACAGAGGCTCCTACCGCTTCTGAGGTATTGGCAAATGGTGTGGAGGTTGAGGCCAACAAGAGCGTAGAGGTTACAGCTACTGAGCTTAAGGCTGATACTGAGTACTCTATTGTTGCAGCAGCACAGAACGCAAAGGGCGTTGTTAAGGCCTCTACTACTGCTAAGACTTTGGCAGACAACGACAACCCTAATCCTAATCCTGAGCCAGAGCCAGAACCAGAACCAGAACCAGAACCAGAGCCAGAGCCAGAACCAGGCGACAACACAATTGTTGCTACTCACTACATGGCTGAGTTTGACGACTCTGAGGGCATAAACATCTATGGCATCATGCTTGGTGACAAGGAGTTTGGCAACACAGGTTGGGGCGTTGCTGGCGGTACATACTTCGACATCTACATCATCGCAGCCAACACTAACGGTGGCAAGCTTCCATTGGGCACATACACCCTTGACAACACCTACGGCGTTAACACAATCATTCTCGACTACTCTTCTTGCCACACAATGGACGAGAACAGCGAGATGTCTATGAAGGCATTCAAGGAGGCTAACCTTATAATCTCTAACAACAAGATTGAGTTCAACGCAGTTATCGACAACGCTGACAGCACTGTTGTTAAGGTTGTTTACGAGGGCGAGCTTACAGTAGATGACGGCACTGGCTCATCAGAGCCTGTTGAGGACGCTCTTGTCGCTTCACAGTGGTTATGGGGTGGTAACTCGACCTATGGCAACAAGTATATGGTCTCTGGCGAGGGCTTCTCTATCGATGTTCACTTCCAGCCTGACAAGGCAACTCAGACAGGCATTGTTGCCGGCGAGTATATCTGGACCAGCACATCATGGTGGGGCTACAACGACTTCGAGGAGTTCACAACACGCACATTTGTTGTTGACGGTGTGTCGGTAGCTGTTGATGGTGGTATTGCCGTTGTTGAGAACGAGGGCGACTACTACTTTATCGAGCTAACATTGCAGGGTCGTGATGGCGTGACCTACGTAATCTACTACGAGGGCGAGCTTGCAGGCGAGGATGTTGGTGGCAACGAGCCTACAACACTCAACGTTACATCTCTTGGCGAGGGTACTTACAACTCATCATACTACTTCTACACATTCAAGGCTGAGGGCGAAGGCTTCTCGTTCAACTTGCTTGTTAACGACTACCAGGCAAAGGCTAAGGAGATTACCGCAGGCTCTTACAGCCATGCATCAAGCAAGCAGTACTTGGGTACAAATAATGCATTCTTCGTTGACGCATTTAAGTACAATGGCGCAACATACAAGGCTTCTGAGGCATCTACAATGACTGTTGCTGGCGACGGTTATAACGTTGACATCACAATCAACCTCACAGCAGTTTCTGGCGATAAGTTCGTGCTTAAGTATGCTGGTAAGGTTGGTGGCTCAGCAGACGAGGGAGGCTCAACAGAGCTCACTAAGCTTGATACACCTACTGTTGTTGGCATGGTTGATGGTAACGCTGCAACAATCAGCTGGAACGTGATTGCTGGTGCCAAGAACTACACCGTGACATTGAACGGCACAAAGGTTGACACCGTAGAGGATGCTTACATCGTCTACAAGAACCTTGAGTGGGATAGCCAGTACTCAGTATCTGTTGTTGCTAACCCTGCTGACGAGGCTCTAAACGCAGCTTCTGACGCTGGTACTGCAACATTTAGCATTGGTGCTAACCCAGACGCTGGTCAGGGTGGTGGCGATGGTGGCAACACAAGCGGCGAGGATTACACCGACTGGAACTTCTCAGCTTTCTACGACACCGCAACAGCAATAATCACACTCACAAGCAAGGAGGATAACCGTGTTATCACTGCAAAGACAGACGAGTTGGCATTCGCTAAGTTCTACGCTGACCCAACCCGTGGAGACTACATCTCAGATATTACTGTTGATGGTGTACCAACAACTGATGTAACACCAGACTCATATATTGAGATTAGACAGACACAGGTTAATATCAGCCTTGTTATCAACGGTGTAACATACACAGGAACATCAAACGGCTTCTCTTACTAAGCCTTTCGATGCATTACATGGACTGCTCTTAGGGGCAGTCCATTTTTAAACTAAGAAAGATAACCATGAACAGACTTTTACTATCGTTTGCAGCTATTGCTCTTTTGTTCGTAGCATGTGAGCCTTCAGCTCCTGCTGAGGAGAATGCAACACTCACAATCACCTCGGGCGAGAGCATGCAAATATCGCATGAGGCAGGTGCACACACCATAACCTACACTCTTGAGGGTGCTAAGGAGGGAGCTCTTCCCGAGGCTACATGCACTGCCGAGTGGGTTAGCAACATCAGCGTTAGCGAGAATATCAGCTTTGAGGTTGCAGAGAACGAGGGCGATGCACGCACAGCTATTATCTGCATATCGTATGGCAAGGCCGAGCAGAGTGTGATTGTACGTCAGCTATCAGCCTCTGAGGCAGCGCTTAAAGCATCGTACTTTGGTGGCCTATACTACGGCAGCATCTTTAGCCCAGAATTGGGTAACTACTACGTACACCTCTCGGATAATGGCTTTACTGACTCTGGCATGGACAAGCCAAACTCGAAGTACTATGCTCTCGACCTCTATGGTCCATTAGATGAGGACAACGATGGCGAGATCACACTTCCTATTGGCACCTACACGCTCAACACCGACAGTAAGGCAGCAATTTGGACCATTGGCTATAACGACTCGGGCTATCGTGAGAGCAATGAGGATGGCGCATCGCTCGACCCACTAAAGTACGACAACGCCAAGTTGGTAGTGACCGAGGATCGTGCAACACTAACCTGCACTATTGAGGGCACTGAGCACAAGGTGGTATTCGAGGGCAAGGCCGAGATTATCGACGAGCGCTACTAACAGCACACAAAAAAGAAGCAATGCGGGTGAACTACTCGCATTGTTTTTTTTGTGTTTTAATAAAATTTTCATATTTTTGCATTATGCTATTTGATTTTATCAAATACCTACGCTGAAATTATTTAAAACAATTAACTTATAATTATCTAACATTATGAAACTTAGAAACTTATTTTTTGCTTTGTTGGCATTGCCATTGGCATTTGCTGCATGTGAGCCAGAGCCTACTCCAGAGCCACAACCAGAGGCTAAACCTCAGTTGATTCTTACCTCAGACGATGTTATGAACTTCAAGGCAGATGGTGGCAACGGTACTATCGAGTACACCCTTGTAAATGCTAAGGAGGGCACTGAGTTTACTCATGAGTGCGAGGCTGAGTGGATTAGCAACTTCGCATTTGGCGAGGACATCACCTTTGAGGTAGCTGCTAACGACGGCGACGCTCGCACAGCAAAGATTACTATCAAGTATGACACTCAGTCATTCGATGTTACAGTAAATCAGGAGGCTAAAAAGAATACATCTGTTCCTGCTATCAACATCACCTCTGAGAACCCAATGACACTCGACCACAAAGAGCAGATGGGTGCTGTAACATACACTATCGACAACCCTATCGAGGGCGTTAAGCTCACTGCACAGTGCTCAGCAGAGTGGATTAGCCAGGTTGCTGTTCAGGAGGCCAACAACAAGGTTGTATTCCAGGTTGCAGCAAACAGCGGCGATGCTCGTGAGGCAGTCATCACTCTTACCTACGGTCTTCTTGAGCAGAATGTTACTATCAAGCAGAGTGAGTATGTTGAGCTTCCAGCAGAGATTGACGTTGTTTCTGAGTTGTCAGTAGCTGCTGAGGGTGGTGCTCAGAGCATCGAGTACGCAGTTGAGAACAAGAAGGAGGGCGTAGAGCTCACAGCAACATGCGAGGATGAGTGGATCACAAATCTTGCGGTTGGTGCTGATAACATTACATTCGACGTAGCTGCATACGAGGGCGACACTATGCGTAGCGCAGTTATCGCTTTGGCATACGGCGACGTTACTGCTCAGGTTGCTATTAACCAGCTACCAGCAGGTGCTAACCCAGATACCAACTACCTCACATTCGGTATTGTTGCGTTCAAGGCTGAGCCAGTTGCTGCTGACTGGTGGAACATCATCATGACAGAGTCAGATCCTACATTGGGTAACATGACTACACGCATCTCTGTTAAACTTGCCGAGGGCAACGCTATGTATATCACTGATGGCACATATTCCGTTGCTAATGGTGGCGTTCTTATCAACTCATACACCGTAAACGACTACAGCACATACCGCTACAACTCTTCAGGTGAGGCTTATGACATTATCGATGCAACTGTTGAGGTAACAAACGACATTGAGCGTGAGTCATCTACTATCAAGGGTTCATTCACAGTTGGCAACAACATCATCTCATTCCAGTACAGAGGCAAGGTAGATGGCTTTATGTATGAGGAGATTAGCGATGAGGGCATCACCGAGTGGACAAAGTTCACAACACGCTATGCTTACGACGATGCCTATATTTTGAACGCTGCTACATCAAGCGTAACTATTGAGTTGCGTATCCACGAGTTGGGTGTATCAAAGTCTAACCACGGCACATGCCCATCACCAGGCGAGTATATCGTTAGTGACCTGAGCGCAGAGCACACCTACAACTGGATTGAGAAGGAATCTTCATTCGGCTTTATCAATGGCAACAACCTTGAGTCAGGTAAGCTCGTAGTTGAGGATGCTGGCAACGGCAATACAACAATCTCATTCGACATCATCGACGAATTTGGTACTCAGTGGAAGGGTTCTTACACAGGTGCTTTGTAATAAATTACCAATACTTATAACCAAGAGTGATTCCCCACGGGGAGTCACTCTTTTTTTATAGCCTATTTAAGATGTAAAAAATTGCCATAAATAGTACCATTTGCAAAAAATAGTATATATTTGTATAGTGAAAATATTTTTCACTCGGAACATATCCGTAAGGGGATATGGCCGCAGTCGATATAGCGATAAGTAAACTATAAAAAGATAACCTAAAAGAGATGAAACAGATTATTGCACTACTTCTTGCACTACCACTACTTCTCGTGGCCTGCGACAATGAAGAGGGCTCAACACCAGAGCCCACAACTCCTCGATTGGAGCTAACATCGGACGAGATGATGACGTTTGAGGCGATGGGTGGCAAGGGAACTATCAACTACAAGTTTGTGACCGACAACGAGACTGAGGGCAACAACGAGATATCGGAATTAGCATCTGAGGTTGGCTGTAACGCCAATGTCGAGTGGATTACCATTTGCCCTGAGGAGAGCCTTCCTGGCTCGATTATCATCGCTGTTGCAGCAAATGAGAGCAACGAGGAGCGCACAGGAACAATAACCGTGAGCTATAATAGTGACTCGTTCGACGTGACAGTAAAGCAGCAGGCAGCAGAAGATGCGCCCGTTGAGGCAAAGGAGTGGGCTGTGATAGGCTCGATGACCAACAATTGGGATATAGCCTCAGCAATAGCCATGGAGAAGATCGACGGCTACTACGCAGCACGTGGCGTAGAGATTAGCAGCAGCGACTCGTTTATATTTATACTCAACGGCTCAATGCAGAACAGCTTATGCAGCGATGGCCGAAGTGCCGAGCGTGACTGCAAATACCCAACACAGAAGTATGGTAGCGACATTCGTGTTAAGGAGAGTGGAAAATATGACCTCTACCTCAACGAGTCGCTAACAACATACTATGTTATGAGCGAGGGCAAGAGCCCAGCGGAGGCACACGAGATAGTAGCACCGGGCGAGGATGTATGGTATGTATCGGGCTTAGGCGAGGAGATTCGCATGCACGAAGCAGGTCTCTTCATCTTAGCTACCAAGGTTGCTTTTGACGCCGACGGCTTCATGATTCGCAACACCATAACAGGAGCCTATGGCGCAGCAACAGATGCCGAGGTCGAGGTTGGCGAAGAGATTAACATTGTGGCTAATGCCGAGAATAACATCAAGGTTAAGCACGACGCTAATAAGACCTACGACATATACATCAAGGTTGATGAGCTCAAAGTATGGGTTGTTGAGTCAGGACAAACACCAAGCTATATGTATGAGTGTACTGAGGGCGAGGGTGCATGGTTTGACAGCGGCAAAAACTTCTACCTGCACCTAACAGGTGAGGGCATTGCTGTAACCATCGAGTGCATGCTCTGTAACAGCGCCAAAGAGTATATTATCCCTGAAACAACATTTGTGATGACCACAGGCGAGGATAGCAAGGATGTAAACTACATTGTTGGCGAGGGATGCCTCATAGCCAACATGGACGGTAAGACACAGGTTATCGGCGGCGAGATTAGCGTGAAGCATATCGACGAGGAGTATGAGATTACTGTTGACGTTATAAACCACCTACAACACCGTATTCTTGCTCACTACCGTGGCAAGTTCAAACATGGTATGGTGGGATATCCTATTCTAACACCTAATAAATAATTAGACTATGAAGCGTTTTTTTGCATTTTTCATGTTGGCAGCAACGCTCTTTGCGGCATGCGAGCCAACCATCGATAGCCCTGGGCAGGGTGACGAGAAGAACCTCCTTATTACCGAAAGCATCATTAATGTTGCGGCTAATGGTGGCCAGTGCGAGATTCGTTACACCATAAGCCAGGAGGTAGAGGGCATAGAGCTTGAGGCAACAACGACAACGGAGTGGATTTCTAACATCGCCATCAGCGATAAAATCACCTTCAGCGTCGCTGCCAACACAAGCAACGAGCAGCGTGTAGGCTACATCAACGTAAGCTATGGTGCAGACGAGTACACTATTGGCATTCAGCAGTTGGGCATCGATAGTGTTGCAGACATCGAGATTAGCCTCACAACAACGAATCTGACGCTCTCGGCAGAGGGTGGCATGCAGGAGGTAGGCTACACACTCACAGGTGCCGAGGAGGGTGCTATACCTACGGCAACAGTAGATAATTGCGACTGGATATCAAACATTGCGGTTGATGAGCAGAAGATAACATTCGACGTAGCACAAAACACCTCAACAAAGGAGCGCAAGGCGAAGCTCATGATAAGCCTCGAGACAGCATCGGCATCGATAGCCATAACACAGGAGGCATCACTCGAGGAGGTGACGCTTAGCGCATCGACAAAGGTAACACGCATAGGCCAGAGCGTGGAGCTAAAGGTGATGTTCGCAGGCAAGGACGTAACAAGCCTATCGACAATACACGAGTACTACTCTAATCAGGAGGTTGCAAACCCCGCAACATTTAACAAGGTGGGCGACTATGCATTATATGCAAAGTATAATGGCGAGAGCTCAAACCTCGTCTCTATCTCGGTTTTCGATGCCTCAGCACCCGACTTCCCCGCAGATAGCCAGCCCGAGAGCTTCGACTTCAAGCACCGCATGCTGCTTATCGACCACACAGGCACAGGCTGTGGCTACTGCCCGCTGATGATGATATCTCTTAAAGAGATTGAGGAGGATGCTGCATATAACGACTACTTCAACCTTGCAGTGTCGCACTCCTTCAACTCGAGCGATGCCGCATCGTCGACAACATCGTTCATGCTATCGCAGTACTACCAGTCAATACTCAGGGTACTCACTGGCTACCCCACACTCACCTACAACTACCAGTATGGCGAGTCGGCAGGTAGCAATATCAACTACATAAAGAGTAACTTCAACAAGCTAAAGCAGGAGAAGGCAAGCGTTGCTGTGGCTGCCACAACAAGGCTCGATGGTGACAAGCTTGTTATCAGCACCTCGCTAAAGTCGAAGGAGGCGGAGCTCTACAAATTCAACATCTTGCTGCTCGAGGACAACATATACAGCAAGCAGAATAACGCTTCGGAGAACTGGATGAACTACCACAACAACGCCATTCGTGATTCCTACACCGACTTTGTATATACCGACATCACAGGCACCGAGTGGGGATATGTGGGCGCAGAGTCTACAACGCACAAGGTATTAGAGTTCCCTATCGATGATAACCGCATAGTGAAACAGAACTGCAAGATACTTATCATCATTGCTGCCAAGAGCGCCGAGTATGACAACAAGTTCGAGGTTGTAAACACCACAATGTGTGGCGTAGACCAAACAACACCTTTTGAGTATAGATAGCAACATTAAAACCTAAAAAACAATAACCTACAATGAAACGACTACTCTTAATTGCGCTATGCGCACTTACGGCTATTGCTTGTGATCCTGCCGATAGTCCCGTAACCCCCAATGGCAAGCTCACACTAACCTCTAAGTCGGTGATGAACTTTGAGGCTGTGGGTGGCACAGGCGAGATTACCTTCGACTTCGTGGCAGAGGAGACACGCAAAGCTAAGCCCGTGACACCATCATGTAGCGCCGACTGGATTACAAAGCTTGAACTTGGCACTAACAACAACGTCACATTTGTGGTAGCAGCAAACGAGGGCGCTGAGCGCAGTGCAACAATCAACATTAGCGCTGGCAATGACACCATTTATGTGATGGTCATGCAGGCAGGAACAGCTGTTGTAGACGTGAACTTCACAGCGACACACCTCGGCGGCACATACTACGGCAAGTTCCTTGTTGGTGGCGGACAGGCCGAGGGCTTCAACTACTTCATTATCCTCTCGGATATGCAGCCTTCAAACATCAAGTCGGTGCCTGACTACGCTACACAGTATCGCTTCGACATCTACGCAAGCGAGGGCTCTGAGTTCAACCGTGAGGTACACATCCCTGTGGGCACATATACCTATGATCCACAGAGCTCATGCCGCATTGGCACTATCGACGGCTCAAAGGATTGCAGCTATCTGTTTACTGCCAACCAGGAGGCAATTAGCTTCAGAGATGCTACCTTGGTAGTTACCGAAGATAGCGTCGTAGCAGAGGTTACAACCTTCACTGGCGAGCTCCACCGCATCACATATAGCGGCGCTCCAGTGCTTGAAGACTACTCTGAGCCAACATTTGCCGACGTATACCCCGTTAGCCAGTATACCGACACCCTTACGTTTGATGTTACAGGAGGCTATATGTATGCCTACTATCGTGGCGACTGGTTTGGCACAGGTCACGACGTATGGTTTATGCACATGATTGAGCAGAAGACTGGCTTCACAGGCGTATATCTCATCTTCAACTTCATCGTACCTAAGTCTGTTGGCGGATTCAGCAACAATGAGGGCTACCTCGGTGAGTACACACTCTCAGACCCAACAAAGTCGCTCGACTGGACCTTCCCTGCTGGTCGCCTACGTGACGACAGCCAGCAGCTCAACGCCTACTACATGGTGTGTGAAAATGGCCAAATCGACATGTCGAAGGCTGCACCTATCATCGACGGAACTATCAAGGTCGAGAAGCAGGGCATCAACACCGTTATCACTGTCGACGGCAAGGACGATGCTGGCAACGACGTAAAGGGCACATTCAGTGGCGAGGTGCGTGAGCTTGAGGACCAGAGCAATATTAACAAATAGCAGTATATCACAACTCTTACATGGGGCTAACTTTTGCGAGTTAGCCTCTTTTTTTGTAACTTTGCAAAAACAGATATATGAAACGACTACTACTTTTCCTCGCCCTCTGCCTTGTGGGCACTGGTTGCAACAACCATGACACACGCTACGATAGTGGCATCGCACGTGAGCTTGCCGAGTGGCGCAAGGCAACAATAAAGAATTTGCGCTACGAGCTAATGTTCGACCTTGTGGATAACCGTGGCACTGCCACCCTACTCTTCGAGGTTGACAATGCACAAGAGGTGGTCATAGATTTTCGTAATACTGCACTCATAAGCGGCGTTAAGGATATGGCATATAGCTTAGATAATGAGCATGTTATAATTCCTAAGTCGGAGATTGAGGCGGGCGATAATCGTGTGACCATAGATTTTGAATTGGACAACCAGTCGCTCAATCGTCAAGAGAAGTTCCTATACACGCTCCTCGTGCCCGACCGTGCCCGCACGCTATTTCCCTGCTTCGACCAGCCCGACCTCAAGGCGTCGTACACCCTAACGCTCAAGACACCTCAAAATTGGGTAGCTGTGTCGAATACCGCCGTAGAGAGCGAGGTGGAGGGCGACAACTGTCGAATGATAACCTTTAGGCCTACCGAGCCACTGAGCACCTATCTCTTCTCGTTTGTGGCAGGCGAGCTCGAGAGTCGCACCTACGACGACGGCCGCCACACCTTCAAAGCCTACTACCGTGAGAGCGACCCTAAGCGCCTCGAGCAGCTCGACACGATATTTAAGCAAGTGGCCTCATCGCTCGACTGGTTAGAGGAGTACACTGGCATAGAGTACCCCTTTGCCAAGTATGACTTCGTAATCTTACCAGGTTTCCAGTATGGTGGCATGGAGCATACGGGAGCTACGCTCTATAACGACACTCAGATGTTCCTCTCAGAAAACCCCACCCTCGACGAGGAGCTACGCCGCACAAAGCTTATCACACATGAGACAGCACACATGTGGTTTGGCGACTATGTGACAATGGAGTGGTTCGACGATGTGTGGACAAAGGAGGTCTTTGCCAACTACTTCGCAGCACGCATGGCTGAGCCACTATTTCCCGATATCAACCACAACCTAAACCGCATAAAGATACACACCTCGGCAGCCATGAGCGAGGATCGCACCGAGGGCTCAACATCTATACGCCAACCTTTGGACAACCTATCGAATGCGGGCTTGATATATGGTCAGACCATCTACAACAAAGCCCCCGTGGTGATGGACAAGTTAGTAGAGATTATGGGCGAGGAGGCCTTCCGTGAGGGTATCAAGGAGTACTTAACGACCTTCGCCTACTCGAATGCCACATGGGACGACCTCATCGAGATTCTCGACAGACGTTGCAACGAGGATTTGGCGACGTTTAGCGACGTGTGGGTAAACCAGCGAGGCATGCCCCACATAAGCCTCGTGCGCAACGATAAGAAGCTGCATATCAGCGAGTGTGACCCTCTTGGCCGTGGTCTACATTGGCCACAGAGATTCACCATAGACATAGTGTCGGGTAGCACCACTACACGCCAAGAGATTGTTATGCGTGGTGAGGAGGTTACGCTGGAGATTGGCGATGCAGAGTATGTAATACCCAATAGTGACGGTCGTGGCTACGGCCTATTTATCGTTGACGATGCTAATCTTAAGGCTCTTCTTAGCACCTACCCCACAATTGCCGACGAGCTTACACGCCAAGCAACGATAATGAACCTTAGGGAGTTATACGAGGCTAACTACATTTGCAACGAGGAGTGGCTTGCGGCACTTACTGCGGGCATAGGCGCCGAGCGCAACGCCCTCATAGCATCAACTCTCTGCGGATATATCGCCGAGCCGCTGGGTGCTCTACGCTCTACTGAGGCTGAGGCCGAGCTTTACGACTTAAGCCAGAGCCACGCCCTAACATCATGCCGACAGCAGCTCATGCGCCTGCTTATGCAGATTGCAACATCTACCGAGATAAACGATAAATTCTATGCTATATGGCAGGAGGCTAAGCACCCACTGCTCAGCATTAACGACTATATGACACTCAGCTATGAGCTCTCGTTACGCTTCCCCGAGCGCTACGACACTATTGTGGCAACACAGCGTGAGCGCATCGTAGACGAGGATCGTCGCCGCCAATTTGACTATATCATTCGTGCCGTAAACCCCTCGACCGAGACACAAGAGAGACTATTTATGGAGCTTCTCGAGCCCGAGAATCGACGCATAGAGCCTTGGACAGCAACGGTGCTTAGCTACCTAAACCACCCACTACGTGACAAGGAGTCGGCAAAATATATCTATCGCGGTCTTGACGAGCTACGTGAGGTGCAGCGCACAGGAGACATCTTCTTCCCACGCAACTGGGCGGGTGCGCTTCTGGGCAACCACCGCTCAACGGAGGCATACGACGAGCTTAGGCGTTGGCTCGAGGAGAACGCCGACTACCCTCAACTACTACGTAACAAGATTTTACAGGCTGCACACCCCCTCTCACGAGTACAGCGATAGCCACTCACGAGCAATACGCATGGCGGCATGGCAGACATTCTGCTGTGCCGTTGTTTTTTGCATCGCTTCGGCAAGCGACATACCCTCGGGTGTCGCCTCGTATATGCGCTCAAAGCGACTATTTTCGAGCTCCTCCGACCACTCAACACTGCCACCAAGGGCTATCACGGGCACACCTCGACGCTCGGCATGCGCCAGGACTCCCGCAGGGGCTTTGCCCATAAGCGTCTGGCTGTCGATGCGCCCCTCGCCCGTAATGACGAGCGAGCAACCGTCGAGTAGTGCATCGAAGCCTACAATGTCGAGGACAAGTTCGATGCCTGGCACAAGGCGAGCACCGAGAAATGCCATAAGGGCATAGCCAAGACCCCCTGCAGCACCTGCACCCGCAACATTGTGATGGTCGCCACCAACAACCTCGGCAAAGCTACGCATACCCTTGTCGAGGACCTCAATCATTGTGGGTGTTGCCCCCTTCTGTTTAGCATATACCCACGCAGCGCCACGCTCGCCCGAGAGCGGATTATCGACATCCGAGGCAACAACAATATCGCACTCTCGAAGTCGTGGGTCTGCGCCACGAGCATCAATCCTTGCCACACGGCACATAGCCTCGCCCGACGGCGTAAGCACGTCGCCCGCAGCATCATAGAACTTATACCCCAATGCCGCAAGCATACCCATGCCGCAGTCATTGGTGGCACTACCGCCAATACCCAAGATGATATGCCGAGCACCCCTACCGAGGGCATCGAGCATAACCTCGCCAAGGCCATAGCTCGACGTGAGCATAGGGTTGCGCTCCCCGGCCTTGAGCAGTTCAAGACCTGACACCTGCGCCATCTCAATAATTGCCCTATCGCCACTTAGGGCATAGTGCGTGGCGATGCTCCTACCCAGAGGGTCGTGGGCAACAATGCTCTGCACCGTAGCGCCAAGCGCCGTAGTGAGCGAGTGCAGCAAGCCGTCGCCACCATCGGCAATGGGAATAATGGCAATGTCGCTATCGGGCACAGCACGCTGCCACCCCGAGGCAAAGGCATGTGCCACCTCCTCGGACGTGAGCGACCCCTTGAACTTGTCGAATGCTAAGATTATACGCTGCATGATTTGATAATGGTTTTAGGCAAAGATACTAAAAATTATGCGTTACGGCATGCAGATTTTGACAATAAGTACTGTTTATTGGTCAAAAGGGGCTATTCGTTGAAAAGTTTAAAACGTAGTACAATTTTTTTTATGCCATAAACGTTATTATGGCACGAGGATTGCACAATCCTTAATCAGCTACGCTGGTAAAACACGTAGTTAGGTTTCTTCATTTATTTAAGTTTGGGTTAGTAGTTTTTTCAGAATTTATTTCTGAGGTTATAGGCGGCAGCTGTGAAGCTCCCGCCTATTGCTTTTTTATTATAAATTCTGCAAAAACTACTGACGGTTTTGAACGTAGCAACAATGCGTGTACCGACGAGTGCAAGCACTCATCAACAGAGCAATGGCGAGATCCTTATGGCAAGAGGGTGTTCCGTTTTTATACCAAGTTTGCAGAAAAGAGCTTTGCACCAAATATAAGCAATAGTATGCGATTGATTGAGGAGGTTGTCAAGTTCCATCGTCGCTACTATTTCTACTCTGCTCGACACACCTATGCCTCGTTAGGTTACAACCTTGCGAGCTTCGATAAATACACCGTACACGAACTACTTAATCATACCGACAAGGAAATGAAGATTACCGATAGGTATATCGAGAGAGATTGGCAGAAGCTATTCGATGCCCACGACAAAATAATAGAGATAATTGATTGGAGCAAGATATGCAAAGAGCGAGGCTGATGCCCCGCTCTTTTTCCTATTTTATAAAATAATCTCTAAACTCCTTACACGTTTTCTTGTTCATTCAAAAAAGTTTTCTTAACTTTGTGTATGAGAAGCTATTTTTTAGTAAAAAACTTGTTGCTTATTTCTCTTTCAGCATTGCTATGTATTGCATGCTCGAGCAGCCACAACCATCCGAAGAGTGAGCTTGACAGGCTTGTGAGCAACCTGCGTGAGGGCGACCTTCTATTTAGAAAGGGCACGGGCATGGCAGGGCGCATAGTGACATCGTTAGACAGCAGCGGAGAATACTCGCATGTGGGCATAGCCACAGAGATAGAGGGCAAGTGGCATATAGTGCATGCTGTGCCCTACGAGCCCGAATTTGAGGGCGACATCGACAGAGTCAAGTGCGAGCCCATAGAGCTATATACTGGCCGTTACCCCAAGGCCAACTATGGACACTATCGCCCAAAAGCCACAGCCGAGCAGGTTAGAGTGGCAGTAAAACATGCCCTACGTCTTAGCGCCGAAAAACGCCCCTTCGACCATGACTACGACATTGAGGATAGCACCAAGCTATACTGCACCGAGTTTGTCGAGTATGTATACTCGTTGGCAGGACTCTCGCTAAGCCAGGGGCGACGCACCAGGATAACATTCCCGAGCCTATCGGGTGACCACATACTACCCTCGGACCTTACCGAGAGTAGCAACCTAAAACCTATTTATTAACTAAAAACTTACAACTATGAAGAAGCTACTATCTATTTTCGCAGTTGTAGCAGCACTCTTCACACTATCATGTGGCGGAGGTGCAGCTACCCCATCAGAGACTGTTATTGACTTTTACAAGCTCGTTGCCGACGGCAAGTATGAGGCTGCAGTGGAGCATATATATTTCGACTCTGCAGATGCTGAGCAGGTAAGCCAGGCTAAGGCAATGTTCGTATCGCTACTCAACGAGAAGGTTGGCCCTATGCTCACCGAGAAGGGTGGCCTTAAGAGCATTGAGGCTCTCAGCGAGACTATTGCCGAGGATGGCAAGAGCGCTAAGGTAGACGTAAAGATTGTCTACGGCAACGGCACCGAGGATACCGAGGCAGGCGACTTGGTACTAACCGAAGCAGGCGACTGGAAGCTTAAGATTAGCAAGTAACCTACCAAAGCGTTGCTAAACGAGATTGAGGCTGACTCCGAGGTCTAATACGACCTTAGAGTCAGCCTCAGTCTTAAGTAGATAGAGGTGGGTGCTTTGCACAAGTTTTAATTAGTAGTTGAGTGGGAGCAAAGAGCAATAAAAAAGCAGAAAATATTACTCACTACTCTTTCGTTTGATAGCGCACACCCGAGCAATACCCACTCTTTGTGCATATAAAAGCTGAGCACCCAAGGATAGTACACAAACGTACAGCCTCATGTGCTCAGCTTTTAATATCAAGAGGTTAATATATCAACTCGAGATCATCTACAAGCATAAGGCTCTGTGTAGAACCTGTGAAGTAGTCGCCAAAGCGTGAGCCCGAGCAGACAATGATAATGTGCGTAGGAACAACGCTTGTTGTGACATACTCCAAAGGCAAGGTAAACTCCACCCAGCCGTCGGTAGACTCAGTGAGAATCATCTCGCCCGAGCCTATCACATCCTTACCCTTAGGGTCGAGGAAAGTGCTTGCATCTTTGGTATTTACGACCACAGGGCAGCTCTCGCTACCGCCATACTCTGCGGCAGTCCAGCAACCTACGGCAATCATAATCTGACCCTCGTCCATATCGCCCTTCTTAAGATCGGGACGTGCAGTAGGGGTCTTGCCAAACTCGTCAATAACACCACAGTTATACTTAACCCAGCCATGGAGAGCCACAGGGCGTGCCGACGATGGACGACCAAAGTTAACAAGGCCATCGAGGCCCACCAAGCCGCCAAACTCGCCAAGGAAGATATTTCCCGCAGCGAACTTACCCAAGCCCATGATAGCAGCCTTCTTCGACTGCAACGATGCCGAGTAGCTGCCAGCAGAGCCAGGGCGCACCTCCTCGCTTGGCTCGGTAAGCGTTGTGCTCGCCATGGCAGCACCATCGTTACCAGAGCCCCAGAAGGGAGCACCTGCTAAATATGGGCAGACAACACCCTTATCGTTTGTCGACCACTCCTCGAAGCCACCATTGGGCAGTGACCAAACATCCTCAGTGGTAACCGTAACAACAGGCGTAGAGCTATCGTTAGAGTAGGCAATAACCTCGTACTCGGTGAGTGTGTCGAGGTTCTCGACACATGCCGAGAAGCTACCACCCTCTACGGTTATATCCTCAACATCTATCCACTCCTCATCGCCAGCCTTACGATATTGGAAACGTAGCTCAGCACCACTACGTCCCTCGGCACTTAGCCATATACGCTTTGCCCAGCCATCGACACTCTTAAACTCGACCTCGATGTCGGTAGGAATGACACGCAATGTCCACTCCTCGGAGATATTATCGTGGTAGGTGACGGTAATGTAGCGAGCGCTGTTCTCAAAGTTAGTAAGGCTCTTGGGATCTACCGAATATCTTGTTATATCCTTAGGGCCGAGCTTAATATCTGTAATACGTACTGCGGTAAGGTCGAAGTCCATAGGCACAAGGGCTGTTGCTATATGATGCTCAGCATCTATTGTCGACTCGCCAATCTGACCATCTACCCTAAAATAGCGCTCGATGGTCTGCTCCGAAGTGATGGTCCACTCCCACGACTGATACTTTGTAAGCTCGACATAGAGGGGAATACGCATGTCGAAGCGCCTGGGAAACTCAACAGAGGATGTAGCACCCTCGGTAAATGTTATGCTCGTGATATTTACATTGCGAATGTCGGTTGTCTCCTCGAGCTCGAGCGCCACGCTGCGTGATGCAGCATCGATTTTTGCTGGCGACTTAAGACCCTCAGCCTCAAGCGAAAGGATATCAAGCTTAACAACAGGATAGGGAATATCGTTCTCGATGCAACTAACACCAACAACCGCAAGCAGCGCCAGTGCCAAATATTTGATATATCTCTTCATCTCCGCTACTTCTTCTTTGAGTTCCACAAATGAGCCACAATACCCACCTGAATGTCGGCGAGGTTGAGCCTAAAGTTGAGGCCTGTGCGGTTGCGAAGGCCTGTCTGAACGCCCGACATGTCATACTGCGTTATGCTGTTATAGTATAGACCACCAACGCCCACAGTTACGGTAACGCATACCTGAGGCATGACATATATCGCCAAGCCAGGGTTGAAGTTGAGGCGTGCCGAGAAGTTGCGAGTGTCAGACTTTGTGCGCTCCTCGCCCACACCACTCCATAGTGTTGTAGTGCCCGTCTTGCACTGAAGCTCCGCCTCCATTATAACACCTACGATGCCACGACGGTCAAGGCCGAGATAGTTGCGATGGAACAACGACCACGAGTAGCTCTCGTTGCGAAGTCCCATGTTCGAGATGCCCATATTCTCCATATCTGCCAAAAGGCCAATATTGAGATCGAGAGAGCCGACCTCACCCGAGATGTGGTCGTAGCCAAAGCGCACACCCACAGCGAGATTATCGTGATAGGCATAGGCAAAAAATGGCTTTACAGTGGCACTCTTCAGTCCAATGTTGATATTATCCACGAGGAGCATGATATCAGAGTCGGCAGATTTTATGTTGCCGTACGAGCCTGTAAGACCGAGCATCACCTCTCCCATATAGACAAAGTTGTGCTGGCCTATCTTGCGGTCGATACGCCCACGCGTAGGTAGAAACTTGCCTCGTTGCGAAAGGCTATCTCTCTTCATGGCATCGAGTCCTGAGGCCGACGTTGTAGCGATGCTTAGCGCAGCGACGATAAGTAGTAGTAAGTATCTCTTCATAGTGCTGCGCATTATAGGTAGAACGACATACCAAAACCTACTGAGAGCAGGTTTAGTTTAAACTTAGTATCGAGAGAATTTATCTCACCCTGAGCTATCTGATTCTTTGTCTGATGTATGCGGTCAAAGCCGATACCAAGCACACCTATCGACAACTCGACAGCAGCATTGTTCGTAATAAATGCCACAATGCCTGGCTGAAGGCCCAACGAAGCACCATAGCTTGTGGCATAGGTACCACGATAGTCCTGCAACGAATCGATAGCATCTGTTGCTATGACATTCTTCGACTGGCCTCCCGAAAGGTTTATCTGCACCTCGGCAAAGAGGGCAAAACGGTTGGTTGTGCCAAGCGGGATATAGGGACGCCAAAAGAGTGTTCCTGTGTAGCTATGCTTTATTTGGTGGAACATATCTACGTTGATATCTACCTCAGATACAGACAATGAAGCATTATCGAGGCTGAAGAGTGAGCGACCGTATGAGAAGCGCACACCAACAGCCATATTACGCCAAGGAGCATAGGCTATCATTGGGCTTACCTTTACGCTGTAGCCATACGAATCTATGTCGTTGATGAGCGTGAAGGTATAGTCTTCGTTGCTATGTGTCGAGTAGGAGGCTGTGCCACCAAATATCCACTGTCCCTTAGGCACAAAGCACTCCTTCGACACGAAGCCACGCTGCTTGCGTGCCTCATTTGGACTAAGCTGCTCCTGCGCCATGGCGGTAAGAGAGGTTGCCAATAGCAAGATTAGTATATAAATTCTCTTCATCGAAAAAAGTATAGAGGCAGTGGCAACACAATGGTTGCCACTACCCCATTAATAATTTTTAGTAGTTGAAACGTACGTCGTCAACACACATCCACGAGTCTATAGAGCCGCAGAAGTAGTCGCCATAAGCCGATGGCGAGAACGACACAGAAACTGTCTTAGGAGTCATGCTCGCCCAGTTGTCAACGTATGTAAGCTCAACGGTCTTGAGTGTCCAGTCACTGTTAGAGTCCTGACCCGATACGTAGCCATAGGCAATAACACCCTTGAGGTCCTTAAGGTTGTCGAAGGTGATGAATGTGCTCTTGTCGGTAGTATCAACGGTGTATGTAGTACCATCGGTGATGAGCACGATAGAGCTATAAAGGTCAGTACCTGTAGCAGGGCTACCCGAGCCGTGCGAGATATTACCCTCGTTGTTCTTCATATAGAATGAGAAGCTCTTAGGACGTGCTGTGAAGGTAAAGTTCTTACCAAACTTAACCTTACCACTCATCGATGCGATGTCGATACCGAGGAACTCAGCTGTAAAGAGGTTACCCGCAGCAAAATTACCCATAGCGGCCTTCGACTGAGCCTTTGCACAGCTACCTGTGCGACCATCAGCACTCTTGCTAAGAAGATCCTTAGTAAAGTTGTTATTACCAGAGCTCCAAAGACCACCTGGGGTGTAGTTGTCATGCCACTCCTCGAAATCAGAGTTTGGAAGCTGATCACCCGCAGCTGTTGTGTGGGTAAGAGCCTTACCTGAGTCCTTGCTGCCAATAATAAGCTTGTAAGAGTAGCTCTTCTCAGCGGCAAAGCCTGTGCCTGTTGCAGTGTAGCCAGCAGCTGTCTCAGTAGCATTAACCTCGGTCCATGTAGCACCATCAGCGCTATAAGCAACCTTTACTGATGTGGCTGCCGAGTCAAGAACGTTTGCCTTGAATGTAACATTACCATACCAGAGGTTATAATCGTTCTTGCTCAAAGGAAGGATACCCTGAACATTGTACTTCACATCCTTCTTAAGCTTACCACCGTCAACATCCTCAACAACGAAAGTAATTAGGTTATCGCCACCAGCAACAACAGTAAAGAACTCAGGAGCAACAACAACCTTATAGTTCATGTCGTCAGTCTTAGTGAGCTGAACGCCATTTACACCGCCGTTAAGGAGGTTGTACTCAACACCATCAGCCGAAATAGCGAGCTTACGGATATTAGCCAATGAGGCGATATTGTAGGTGCGAGTGTTGATTGATAGCTGAGTATCCTTCTCATTGAAGCCATCGCCAACAACAGTTGGATCTGGGCTGAAGATAAGAGTATCGTCGAACTCCTCGATAGACTCGTCAACAATAGCCTCGATGATAAGGCCACCAGGAGCATCTTTCGAGTACTTCATACTGAGAGTATACTTTGTTGAAGGCTTAACATTCTCAATCTTACCCTCCTTAACAATGCCGCCCTCATCAGGGTGATTACCCTCGAAGTGCCAGAAGAGTGTTGTCTGATCGGCAGGAAGCACAAAATAACCCTCCTTAGTCTCCTCGTAGTTAAGAGAGTGTACGTCGCCTGTGGCAATAGCCTCAGCATCGTAGCTCTCGGCAACAGATACGTTTGTAAAGAAACCCTGGTCAAGCTTCTCGACAACTGTTGCATCGTAGTTAACATATACGATGGTTGACTGAAGCTTACAATCAACAGTTACTTTAGTGACGTTACCCGAGCTGATAGTAAATGATGACTCACCTGCGTAATACTTATCGTCGAACGATACGATGTGCTTGTCACCAACCTGCACCTTAGCTACATAGTCGCCATTAAGAAGTGCGAGATACTCTGGCACGTCCTGTGTTGAGGTGTAGCGACGAACAAGGTTCTGCTCCTCGCCCTCCACCTTATAAATCTTAATAACTACGTTCTCGTCAGCAGACATCGACTGTGGCATAGCAACGCCAAGGCGCATAGCACCCTCGGTTGCTGTAAGCTCTACTGCTGGCTCTACATCAGTTGAACATGACACCAAAGCGAAGGCCACGCTCAATATTGCAAATATCTTTTTCATAATATTTCTAATTTTGAGAGTCTAAGACATTAGTTAAAGTGCAACATGATAGTTTCTGTTGATGTCTGACCTGCAGCATCTGTAACTGACATCTTAAAGTCGTGGTCGCCAGGGAACGACATTGATAGAACAGTCAAGAAATTTGTGATAGAGAGTTTTAGCTCCTTAGCACCTTTAACAGCATCTCCTGTTGGGAAGCCCAATGACGCAAGAGAGCCAAAGAACTGAGTATCGTTGACAAGGCTAAACTTAGCAGCCAAACCTACGTCCTGAAGCTCATCGTTGGTAAGGTCGTTAGAGATAATCTCAACAATGAAATCAGCAATACCACCCTCAGCAGCGATAACCAGGTCACATGTCATGCCTGTGGCATAGGTGTGACGCTGAGTAATGTCGTAGCCCGTCCACACGATTGATGGTGGAACGATAACCATCTGACCATACTTAATAGCGAGAGTCTTTGTTGTCTTGCCGCCATTGATATCGGTTACGGTAATCTCAAATGAGTGAGTACCCTCATAAGAGCGAAGCATGTCGGCCTGCGCACCAAACTTGATACGTGTAGATGTAGCACCCTTAGCATCGGAAGGATAACCCATGAGCTTGAGCAAGGCATTAGCTACTGAGCCATCGCAAATATCTGACTCCAAAGGCATTAGCTCGCCATAAGCCGATGTGAATGCAGGGTTGTCAGACGAAGCCTTGATAACGATAGACTGAATAGATGACTTTGCAGTAATGTCAAGGTTGATGTTTGATGTGAACTTGCCATCGGCGTCAAACATAGCGTCAGTGAGCTCGAAAGGCTCACCAAGGTCGTGACCCTCGAAGTTAATCTCAGGAAGATCAGTATCGTCAACCAACACCTCCTCGAAGAGCATAGATGATGAGTCGAAGATTACCTCCTCGTCATATGTCCATGTGTCGCAAACGATACCGATTGTTGCAGTACCATCAGCAGCATGCTGAACAACAACATTAATCTTACGCCACTGGGCAGCACGAACACCAACAATCTCATTTGTCATGATGATATCCTTGTCTGCACCGATGTAGCGGCACTTGAAGGTGAGCAAAAGAGTGTTCTCAGCAGCAATAGGTGCGAAGTAACCACCACGAGTCTCGTTGAAGGCATACAACAACTCACTCTCGGCAAGAGCAACTGTCATTGTTGTGTGTGCTGGGTCGAGCTGCGCCTTAAGGTCGGCAGCGTAGTCCACAGTTACCTTAATGTTACGAAGCTTACAAACGATGTCGTTAACAGTAGTAGTCTGCTTACGTTCGATGATAACCTCGCGCTCAGCGCCATATACAGGCTTCTCCCACTCAGCGCCACTCATAGGCTCAGAGATCATCGAAATGCCATAGATACCAGCCTCAAGAGCGATAGGCTCCGCAGGAAGCTCGCCATACTTATATGATGCTACCTGGTTGTCATCTTTATCAGTGATGATAACGTCAAAAGTGTTAATATCGACGCTACCTGCACGTGTAGATGATGAAGATGAGATATTCTCGGTATCCTCCAAGATTGAGGCCTGCATGCCACCAAGAGCAAGATAACCTACGTTATCAGAGCTTGTGTTAGAACCACCCTGGTAGTCAACATTATCTTTATTACATGAGCTTAGGCCGAGAGCTACGACCATCACAAGGCTCATAAATCTAACTATTGATTTCATATCCTAAGTCTAATTATTTAGCGTTATCGTTAAGCTCCTGGTCAATAAGCTGCGTATCAACAACTGTGTCGTTGAGTGTAATCTCGATGTTTGCGCCACCAGCCTCCGTCAAGTCGAACTTGATAGTGTAGAAGGTCTGAGCCTCAGGACTCTCCATCTTGTACTGAAGTTCTACTGTTGCACCCTCAGCACCTGACTGAGTTGCCTGCTTAACGGCTGTACCATTTACCACAAACGCCTCAGGAGCAATGAACAATGGCTCGGTTTTGCCTGTTACGTCAAACTTGTTTCCAGCCTTTGTTGTAAGCTCAAACTTTGAGCCGCCAACGAAATACTTTTTGAAAGCCTCAGTAGTCTCAACCTTAACCAAGGTGTTAGCAATATATGCTGTGATATTCACCTCGGTGTTCTCACGTGCCGATACTGAGAACTCCTTGCTACCTACAAACGTAGCCTTGTCGTAGCCCTCCTGCGAGAGGTCGCCAGCGGTTACCGTTGCTCGGTATGTACCAACATGAAGGTAGTTCTCGCCATCGTTAAACTTCTCGATAGTATCATACTCCTTCTTATAGGTGTGGTCGACACCCTCGATAGTAAGCTTAAAAGCCTCAACTGCTGGAGTTGTGCAGTTGATTTGAGAACGAGTATCCTCAACCTCGGTTTGAAGTGCAAGGTCGAAGAAGACTCTTCCCTTTGCATTTGTGCTGTCATTAGGCTCCTCGTTGCTACAAGATGCCATCACAAGCGCCACAAATGATGCTAAAGTGATAAGTTTTCTCATAATTGTTTGATTTTGATTGTATTGATATTGTATTGTTATTCAGCTATTTGAATCTTTATGTTATCGATACCGAGATAGTTGTATGTTGTCCAAGATCCCGATGTCACGTTAGTCTGCCATGCAAGACGACCACCTGCCGCAAAGTTTTTAATGGTATATGTGAGGGTTTTGCTTGCACCCTTCGCCAATGTCTGGGTTACTACGAGATTTTCAATGGCAGTACCTGCCTTAATGGCATCGGTGTTAGTACCCCAACCAAATTGCAAAGGCACATCAACCTTTTTGCTGATGTTGTTGTTGGCATCGAATGTTACCTTAATATTGGCGCTCTTCTTTAGATTGCTGATAGGTGCACTATCCAATCTACCCTGGTATCTACCTATCAATCCGTAGAATGTAGCAAGCTGAATGACACCGCCCTTACAGTTAGTACGTGATGCTGTCCAACCACTAATCGATAGAGTCTTTGTGCCCGTTGTAGCCTCGTCGGTGTAGTTGGCAAGTGAGCTAAAGTCCTCGGTAAAGAGGTAAGGCACAGTAATCCAGGCATTATGCTCGGAATATGGTGTCATATCTCCCATGTTTAATGTTGTCTGGACAATGGCATGGTCGGAGTCGAAGACAATGCGCCATGAGGTATTATCATACTGATTTACATCAAACTCACCCTCGTAGTCGATAGTATACTTATTCGTATCATTGCGCTGGAATTGTCCCATGTGGTTACCCAAGCCGTCGTAGACATCGAAATAGTTGAAATCCTCGCCGAGGTTGTTTGCAGTAACATTTATATGCAGGGCAGTATATAGCTCATAGAGCTTAGGAATCATCATGCGTATGGGCGTTACATGTCCCGCCTGCATTGTGCGAGTAAGAGGATATGAGGCCACCTCGGAGTGGCGACGACCACCACGCACACGATAGCTAACATCGCCGTTGATAGTTCCTGGTAGTACGAAAACCCAGATATCGTCGCCCGCATCGAAGCCCTTGTCGTTATATATCTTAACGATGTTTGTGGTGTTGGTATATAGAGGCTCGGCATCAGGCTCAGCAACATCTATGGTGATATTGCCTACAACATCTTGTGGGAAGGTAATCTCGAGATACTCAAACTTCTCACCATAGAGGTTACGACCTTCAGGTACAGTAATCTTTATGGCGTGCATCTTATGACGCATAATAGTCTCAAGCTCTACACGCTTGCCTGTGGTAAGCTCTTGATTTATGGTTGGCTCAGCAACCATAATGTCGTATACTCCGTCATACTCTCCCGACTGCTCAGCCGATACGTTATACGTTGCCATAGTTCCATCAATAGATGTCGGCTTAGGGTAGCTTATGTAGTAGGTATACTCGCCCTTAGCCATAGGAGCAATATTTCCTACGAAGTAGGCCTTATTCCACTCTGTGGCAAGAAAGCGCAGAAGAAACGACTCTCCCACGAGTGCAAGATTGCCATTAGCACCCTTTGCCCATACCGCAAGATTGTCGTTCTCGCTCCAGCGTGTAGTACGACCATCTTCAGGGTCTATAGAGGTGCGTGTGGCATCGAGGGGGAGAGCAAAGCTCACCTCCTGACATAGCTCTGTGGGTATCTCAATTGTAGATTCTACCTCGCTATGGCACGACATCGCAAAAAATGCGAGTGCCACGACTGAGGCTATTTTTTGAAGAATCTTCATAGGTTATACTTATATAAATAATAAACTGCCAGCAAAGATAACATTTAGTCGCTCATGTAGAAAATAATTTCAACGAAAAGGGGAATTTATATAGCATAAAGGCTAAAAAAAGGGGCTAACCAAATCGCTTTTTGGTTAACCCCTCATACTTATGAGTGTGATAGAGTCCTACTCCTCGGCAACAGCCTTAGTGTAACTACCGCTTATGCTACCCTCAACCTTGTAGCCAGCATCGTCCGTAGCACTATAATTGATTTTTGCAGAAGTGCCATCAACGACAACCTGCACAAGACCATCTACTACAGGAGCCATAACGTCACCCTTGATAGTGCCATCAGTAAGCTTAGCATACCATGAGCCCACCAAGCCGTCCTCGCCAATAAAGCCAGCAACAAACTTATTCTGATAGCTCTCGCCAGTGGCACCTGTTAGAGGGTTGTAGATGCCCGCAGGCGACTCGCTGCTTGCAGCAAAGAGCTCAAGCAAGAAGAGGTCGTCGCCCTTAACAGCCTCGATAAACCATGACTGATAGCCCGAGCTATGAGTATCGCCATAGTTAGTAGCTGTAATTGTAGCGCCCTCGATGTCAAATGTAAAGTCCTCAGTGAATGTTGACAAGATGTTATCAGAGCCTACATAGAGGTCACCCTCGTATGTCACCTTGTGAAGCTCACCGTTAACCATCTCGATAATAGCCTCAAACTTATCATCTGTAACTGTCACAGTAGCAGTCTTATAGCTCAAGCCTGTTGCAACCTCACCTTTCTCGTTGTAGATAACATACCAGCTCGACTCGTCCGAGAATGTTCCAGCAGCAAAAGTACTCTGCTTGTCAAAGGTATATGTGCCGTTAGGAAGCACTGGATACTCCTTGTCGCCAGCCACCTTTGAGTAGAAATCAAAGAAGTAGTATGTGCCATTTGCCTTAGGCTTACCATTGATTGTTGCGCCAACATCTGAGAGTATTACGTAGTAGTTGTAGTTCTCAGAGAACTCCTGACCAAAGTAAAGACCCTCGAAGTGCTCGGCTACATACTCTACATCGTAGTCACCAGCAAGACCCGAACGCTGCTTAACTGTAACCTCAACATCCTTAGCTGCGGCATACTTAAGCGTAACCTTAGCCTCACGAGCCTCTCCCGAGTTAGCCTCAGCAGTGATTATAAGCTCTGAGTTGAACTCAACCTGAGCCTCAAGCCACTCGGCACCAGCCACGGCAGTAACACTACCACCCGCAGGGTTGATAATAGTAAACTCGATAATCTTCTCGCCGCCACTCTTCATAAACTCAACAACGGTAGTGGTTGGTCTAAGAGTCGACGAGTACTCATTTGTTGGCTCATTGTTGCATGCTGTAAATGCCACGGCAACAAGCGCCACTAATGCAAAAAACTTTTTCATAATCTATAATTTTTAGTTTTATCTCTTTCTAAGGGGCAAAGATACAACTTTTCGGTTAAAACAATAGCAAAATTTTAAAATTAACAGCGTCATATACCTCAGAGCCTCTCTCAACGCCATCTAACACAATTTGGGTTGAATGGAAAGTCCCCATTCAACCCAAATATCATAATGCTACTATCTACCCGTTAATCGAGTGTGAAGCCCTCAACAACACCTGTCCAGTCGATATCGAGGTGATCGCCATACTCCGACTCGATGAAGCCCTTGATAGTTGTTGTGCCATCGTCGCTATGTGTGATAGTAATGTCGGCATCAGTGACATAAGCTCCCTCGCCAGTCTCTACATTCCACAAGAAGTTTGACCAGCTGGTAACACCACCGTTATCCATTGTATACTGACCCGCAGAGAGGTAGTTCTCATTAGGGTTGATATTATCCTGCATATCCAACGAGTGGTAAGACTCATCGTCGATATATAGGTCGAGCTCGAAGTTACCAAGATCCCATGACGAGGAACGATATGCCTCAACCTTAACAGGAACAAACGCCTGAGGCTCAGGAGCATCTGTTGGCTCCATATCCATCACAGCACCCTCATAAGTGAAGTGATAGAGCTTACCATCAGCATCCTTAAGCTCAATATTGAGAGTATAAACCTCGCCCTCAAGCGATACTGTTACAACGCCTGAATCAAATGTATACTCAGCATCGGTCTCATAGATATACAAGGCACTTGCCTCGGCCAACAGAGTCTCGCTCTCGCTATTGTAGATACCAGCCTTCAAAACTGTATCCTCCTCAGCACCAACCAATACAACACCAAGTTCAATGCTCTCGGCATCGTCAACAAATATCAAGGCAAACATGTTGTTTGGCATATCTAACTCAGCACTTGGAATACGTGCAGCAGCTGCCAACTCTACCTCCATCACATACTCAGGTTTTGGCTCTGGCTCTGGTTCTGGCTCTGGCTCAACAGCCTTAGCCTCCTGGCTTACAGCAACCTCGAACTTCTGCTCGCCGCAGCTTACGACAACCTTAGTATTGCGAGCCTCGCCCTCGTTGGCTGCCACATTAAAGGTAATATCCTCTGCAACAGCAATATCACTAACCCAGTCGGCCTCGCATGTAGCCTCTACCTCCGGCAGCACCGATGTGGTGCGGGTCTTCTCTACAAGCTCGTAGGTGATGATACCCTCACCACCCTCAGCCTCAAACTCAAGGGCTAACTCCGATGTAATTGCCAACTCAAAGTACTTCTCGGGGTCATTTTTTTCTGGTGCTGGCTCAGGCTCACAGGCAACAAATGCCAAAGGGAGTGCCAACAAAGCGAAAAATAGTATACGTAGTTTCATAATATTAATAATTTTTAGGTTTTACTCACATAGTCTATACAAAGGTAGCAAAAAAAGCTAAGATAGAATCACATTAACCCAAAAAGATAGAAGATATTTCGTGTTTAGACTTTTTTTCGTACTTTTGCAAAAAATAGATGTCACACTATGGCAATTACCATTAAAGCTAAGTTTAAGTGTAGCTCCGAAAAGATTTCGCAAGTTCCCAAGGACGACCTCAAGGATATAGCATTTATCGGTCGAAGCAACGTCGGCAAGTCCTCACTCGTGAATATGCTCACGGGGCAGAAGAGCCTTGCCAAGGTCTCGGGCACTCCGGGAAAGACCAAGCTCATAAACCACTTCACAATAAACGACAGCTGGTACTTGGTAGACCTTCCCGGCTATGGCTACGCCCGTGTGTCGAAGTCCACACGTGGCGAGTTTTCGAAGCTCATCACCGATTATGTGCTTAAGTGCGAGAAGATGCACTTCTTGTTTGTCTTGGTCGACTCACGCCTCGAGCCCCAGAAAATAGACCTTCGATTTATCGAGCTCTTAGGCGAAAATGGCATCCCCTTTGGCATCATCTTCACCAAGGCCGACAAGCTGTCGCAGGCGCAGCTCAATCGCAACGTAAAGAGCTACAAGCAAACGCTTTCTGAGGCGTGGGAGGAGCTGCCTCCCATGTTCATCTCGTCGAGCGAGAAGGGCACTGGCCGTGAGGAGATACTAACATTCATCGAGGAGGCACTAACAAATTATTAATAAATAAAGTGTCAAAAAGTTGTTTATTCAGCTTATTTGACCTAATTTTGTGGTACTTTTAACCTAACCAACTTTTAATATGGCAATCCATAAGATTAAATTTTTCGCAGGCCGAGGCTCACGCTACCTCGCTGAGAAGATTGCTGCTGAGTATGGCATACCTCTCGGAGACTCTGACGTGTTGCAGTTTAGCGACGGCGAGTTCCAGCCCTGCTTCCACGAGTCTATTCGTGGCTGTACAGTATTTATCATTCAGTCAACGTTCCCACCATCAGACAACTTGATGGAGCTTTTGATGATGGCCGATGCTGCACGTCGTGCCTCAGCACACCAGGTTATTGCCGTTATCCCTTATTTCGGTTGGGCACGTCAGGACCGCAAGGATCGTCCACGTGTGCCTATCACAGCACGCCTCGTTGCTAACATGCTCATCGCTGCTGGCGTTCAGCGTGTTATGACTATGGACCTCCATGCCGACCAGATTCAGGGCTTCTTCGACCTTCCTATGGATGCGTTGTATGCTTCGGGCATCTTCGTGCCATATATTCAGAAGCTCAACATTCCTAACCTCTCTATCGCTTCGCCTGATATGGGTGGTGCTAAG
>JAEIGA010002429.1_pt1 | contig 29753 bp, 25 predicted proteins | sample 9270691 | NCBI WGS metagenome assembly JAEIGA01 (sample SAMN17057246, study PRJNA624740) | gut metagenome | biome: biome; isolation source: fecal sample | host: Bos grunniens | place: China: Xizang | collected 2019
AAGGAGGCCGAAAAGAAAGGCGTTTCGAATTGTCCTTTATGCGCTCTCGGTCACGCGGCAAACGCAAAGCGAATCTGGAAGTTTAACGAAATGGACGCAGATCACGTAACAGCCTGGTCAAAGGGCGGAACGACCAGCATAGCTAACTGCCAAATGCTCTGCAAAACGCACAACCGCGCGAAAGGGAATAGGTAATTATCCTACCTTCACATTTTTAAAAATGTGAAGGTAACCGTTAAGAGAAATGCGCAATGATTCAAAATAAAGGGGATGGGGAAGGGGGAAAGGATTAATGTTCAAACATTCTAACATTCAAACATTTCTTACTTCACTAACCGCTAACTACTAACCACTAGCGACTAAGCACTAACTACTAACGACTACTGACGTCAGTCATCGTGACGAATGGAAGGGGGTGGGCGGAATTTGGTATAATAATGAAAAGCAAAAAGAAGGGGTGTCTTAAAATGTCGATAGGAAGACGAGAATTTTTGAAGGGTGCGTCAGTTATGGCGTTTTCTGGTGTTTCCAGCGGATGCATCGCCGATCGACTGATGCCGAAAGCACCAGATCTTCGCTTTGGCGCAATAAGCGATGTTCATCTAAAAATTCCGGGAGATGAGAAAGAGCTTATAAAAGCGTTTACGTACTTCAACTCAATGCGAGTAGATGCCGTAATGATTTCAGGCGATATTGCCGATACGGGTTTAATCAGCGAACTGCGCCGCTTGGCCGAAGCGTGGGAAAAAGTATTTCCAGGCAACAAAGGCGCTGACGGCAGGCATGTCGAGAAGCTTTTTATCTACGGCAATCACGATTTCTGGGGCTCATATAACTTAATCAAAAACAAAGATCCCAGAGCAGAGAAAGATGCGATATCGTATACTGAGAGCCGACCAGCTGAAGTTTGGGAAGAGATTTTCAAAGAACCGTACAGCGATTTTTGGATAAAGGACGTAAAAGGGTATACGTTCATAGGCGGCCACTGGACGAAATCAGACCAGTTCGGCGGTTTGGCAGATTTTCTTAAACTTCACAAAGACAGAATCGATCCGTCAAAGCCGTTTTTCTACACGCAGCATTCACATCCCAAAGATACGTGTATGGGTCCGTGGGCGTGGGGGCGAGATAATGGCGCATCAACAGAGGCGCTTTCAAAGTATCCTAACGCCGTTGCAATTTCAGGTCACAGCCATTATTCTCTTACGGACGAGCGATCTGTCTGGCAAGGGGCATTCACTTCAATTAACGCTTCGTCACTTCGTTATATCTCTACATTATATGCTTTAAGAGAAAATGCTCAAGTGAATACGCATGGCTTCTGCGGCGATAAGCGTAAGAGACTTACTGAACGCATAAGAGCTTATGATAGCGCGCATGGAATGCTTGTATCCGTTTACGGGAATGAGCTTGTCATAGAGCGGCGCGATTTTTATAACGACGAGAAGTTGGCTCAGAATTGGGTAATAACAGTACCTCCTGAGAAAGATCAGTCATTTGAGGCTCGCGCCAAAAGAAGTAAGCCGCCGCAATTCGCTGCAGGCGCTCAGATCAAGATTGAGAGATTGGGTAAAGATAAAATCCAAATAGAATTCCCTTCGGCGTGCTCAGTCGGTTCAAGGCGTGCCTTTGAATATGAGCTTACAGCCATACTTGTTGAAGATGATGTCGATTTAGTGCAACTACAACGCCGGATAATCGCTAAAAATTTTCACAAAAAAGAAAAAACTCTTACTAAAGACTCCTCGTACGTTATATCGCTCAGTGAGATTCCCATTAAAGGGAATATGGTTTTTTCAGTTAGACCCGTCGATTGCTTCGGAAATAAGGGTTCTCCCATCTTTAGTAGAATAAAATTAGATTCATAACACTCAAAGATGAAATAAGCGAAAATACCCCCTTGCGCTTTTGCGAGGGTTTTTGGTATACTACACATTTATTCGACCACTCTAAGAGAGTAATAACAACATGAAAGTACGTAGCTCCGTTCGTCGCATCTGCGAGAACTGCCGCATCATCCGCCGCAAAGGCGTAGTGCGCGTGATCTGCACCAACCCGCGTCACAAGCAGTGCCAGGGTTAAGAAAGGTAATAAAAAACTATGCCTAGAATGATGGGTGTGGACATTCCAGGGAAGAAGCATATTCGCTTCGCCCTTAGGTATATCCATGGTATTGGGCCCAAGCGCGCCGATGATGTGCTTGCGGCGGTCAATGTCGATCCGATGAAGAAAGCGGACGACGTAACACAAGATGAGATCCACGCGATCACGACTTTCATTCAGGACCATTACAGGGTCGAGGGTGATCTTCGCCGTGAAGTTTCGCAGAATATCCGTCGTCTCATCCAGATTGGTTCCTATCGCGGCCTTCGCCACAAGAAGGGTCTCCCTGTCCGTGGCCAGCGCACGAAGACCAACGCTCGCACTCGCAAGGGTGGTAAGCGCGTCTCCATCGCGATGCCCAAGCAGGCCGGGCGCTAATTAAGAGAGGGTTCTTAAAATGAGCGAAGAAATTACTAAGGCCGAAGCGCCCGCCGAAGTCGCAGCTCCTGCGGCAGAGGGCGAGGTTGCAAAGAAAAAGAGCGGCAAGTCGATTCCTGCGGGCATCGCTTTCATCCGCTCCACGTTCAACAATACGCAAGTTTCTATTGCTGACGCCCGCGGTGGTGTCATCAGCTGGAGCTCGGCCGGCAAGGCTGGCTTCAAGGGTTCGCGCAAGTCTACCGCTTTCGCTGCTACGATGGTAGCTCAGGATGCGGCTCGCGTTGCGGTCGCCAAGGGTATGCATGAGTGCGAAGTGAGAATGCAGGGCGCTGGTGCCGGCCGCGAGAGTGCGGTTAGGGCCATTCAGGCTGCTGGTATTCGCGTCACACAGATTACGGACACGACTCCCGTTCCTCACAACGGTTGCCGCGCCCGCAAGCGCAGGAGGGTTTGATTATGGGTCGTTATACAGGTCCAAGAAGCAAGATTTCGCGCCGCTTCGGCGAGCCGATTTTCGGTCCCGACAAGGTTTTGGCAAACCGTCCGAATCCTCCGGGGCAGCATGGTGCAAACAAGCGCCGCGGCAAGAAGATGTCCGAATACGGCATCCAGCTGCGTGAGAAGCAGAAGGCGAAAGCCATCTACGGTATGCGCGAAAAGCAGTTCCGTCTTTTCTTCAAGCGCGCCAAGGCTAAAGAGGGTGTTACCGGTGATGTGATGCTCGCGCTTTGCGAGTGCCGCCTTGACAACATCGTCTACCGTTTGGGTCTCGCCCCGACGCGTGCAGGTGCTCGTCAGCTCGTTACGCACCGCCATGTAACTGTCAACGGCCGCGTGTGCAATGTGCCCAGCGCTATTATCCGTCCTGGCGACGTCGTTTCGATGCGCGAAAAGGATCGTGATATGATCGCTGTCATCGATTCTCTCAAGCGCCAGACGGCGGCTCTCGTCAACTGGCTGAGCTGGGATGCAGCAACGATGCAGGGAACGCTTTTGGCAGTTCCTTCTCGCACTGACATTCCCGAGAATATCGAGATGCAGCTCATCGTCGAATTCTTCTCGCGTTAATAAGTTGCCCAGTTTTTCACAGGGAGGAAAAATATGCCTATCCGTTTGAGCCCGTTTGAGATGCCTAAGAACGTCCAGGTGGACGAGTCGACGAAAACCGACACTTACACCAGGTTCGTTGCCGAGCCCTTCGAAATCGGGTATGCGCGGACGATCGGAAACTCTCTCCGTCGAGTTCTTTTGAGCTCGATTGAGGGAGCTGCCATCTCGTCCGTCAAGATCAAAGGCGTTAACCACGAGTTCTCCTGCATTCCCGGCTGCGCGGAAGATGTCACCGACATCATCCTCAATCTCAAGCGCACTCTGATTAAGACCCGCACGAGGGAGAATCAGACATTCACGCTTAAGGCCAAGGGGCCTTGCGAGGTTACAGCAGCTGATTTCGCGAAGGAGAACAATGTTGAAGTTCTCAACCCGAAGCAGGTTATCTGCACGCTCGACATCGACGGCTCCATCGAAATGGAGTGCGAGGTGAAGACGGGCCGCGGCTTTTGCCTTGCCGACGCGAACAAGCGTTCTGGTCAGGAGATTGGCCGTATTGCCATTGATTCAATCTTCTCGCCTGTCACGCGCGTGAACTTCCTCGTGGAGAACACTCGTGTTGACGATCGTACAGACTACGAGAAGCTCGTTCTTGACATTTGGACCGACGGCCGCATCTCTCCTGAGGATGCTCTTAAGACTGCGGGTGCCGTTCTCCGCCGCCACATCGACGTCTTCGTCGATTACGCCGGTGAACAGACGCTCGAGTTTGAAGACCTCAGCGACAAGGATGCCGGCGAGCGCGAGAGGCTCAGGAAGCTTCTCAATATGTCGGTTAACGAAATTGAGCTGTCCGTCCGTGCCGCCAACTGCCTCAACAATGCAAATATTGCTACTGTCGGTGAGTTGGTTATCAAGACGGAGGCCGATATGCTCAAGTATCGCAACTTCGGTCGTAAATCGCTCGATGAAATCAAGAACAAGCTCGTTTCGCTCGGTCTGTCTCTTGGATACAAGTTTGACACGAGTCTGCTCGAACAGAAAAAATAAGGAAGTTTAAGTTATGCGTCACCAGAGAGTAATGAAAAAGTTCGGGCGCTCCACGAAGCATCGCAAGATGCTTATGAAGAGCCTCGTCACCAACCTCATTCTCGCAGAGTCCATCAAGACAACTCTGCCTAAAGCCAAGGAAGCCCGCAAGGATGCCGATAAGATGGTTACGATCGCCAAGAAGGGTGATCTCTCCGCTCGTCGTCTCGCCGCTTCCCGCCTTCTCGACCCTAAGGCTGTCCAGAAGTTATTCGACAAGGTCGCTCCCGCGATGAAGGATCGCAAGGGCGGCTATACCCGCATCATCAAGCTCGGAACCCGTAAGGGCGACGCCGCTGAGATGTGCATCCTTCAGTGGGTTTCAGCGGCTGAAGTCGCTTCTCCCGCTGCTGAAGAGCCGGCGAAGGAGGTGAAATAATGGCTATCGTTCTCAAGCTCAAGAAGGGCGAGTCCGTCGAGCGCGGTTTGAAGCGCTTGAAAAGAGTCCTCGATAAGGAGGGCCTTATCAAGAAGCTCCGTGACGACCGTTACTTTGAGAAGCCTTGCGTTAAGGCGCGCAAAAAATCTCAGCGTGCCCGTATCCGCAATCGCTCGCGTCGTGGACGTCTCGAGCTCAACTGAGCAAAACGTATTGCTGATAAAAAAGGCTGCATCAACAGATGCAGCCTTTTTCTTTTCTTCTCGTGCATATTTGACCTCAAGAGGGCTTTTATGGTATTATACGCACTATACGGCGGTCTGTAGAGGCCGATCCGAGGATCTTTTATTAACTGGAATCATAGGGTAAGGAGCTGGTGATGGCTATGAACGATCAGATGCTGGCTGTAGTTCAGCAGATGGAAAACGAGCGTGGTGTAAGCCGCGAAGTTGTTCTTACGGCAATTGAAGGTGCTGTTAAGTCGGCGGCGGAGAAGAACATCAACGTAACAAAGGATGTGCGCGTTGTCATCGACCGCAAGGACCTTTCGGTACATGTTTATGACAAGCTCGTTTGCTCCGATTCCGATGTTGGGCCTGGCTTTATCTCTTCGAGACTTGCCGCGCGCTACAACAAGGGCGTTCCAGTGCCGGACGGCGAGACGATAGAGATTGAACTTCCCGCATCAAAGCTTGGCCGCATTGCAGCTTCCATGTCGCGCCAGTTAATAATGCAGAAGATCCGTGATGCCGAAAAGACCAACACCTTCACTGAATATAAAGATCGCGTAGGCGACATCGTCTCGGGTACAGTAAGTGCCATATCTCACCGCGATATGTACGTGACTGTAGGAAAGACTGAAATGTTCCTGCCTGCAAAGGAGCGTATTCCAACTGAGAATTTCCATGTGGGCGATGCCATCAAGGCCATTATCAAGCGCGTTGAAAAGCAGGCCAAGGGCCCTGGCGTTACGCTCAGCCGTTCCGACCCTAAGTTTGTGGAGGCTCTCTTCCGTCTTGAGGTAAGCGAGATTGCCGACGGTGTCGTTGAGATTATGGGAGTTAGCCGCGACCCAGGCTACAGGGCGAAGATCGCAGTGCGTACGGCAAACGAGAATGTTGACCCCGTAGGCGCATGTGTCGGGCAGCGCGGCAGCCGCGTCAGGACTATTGTCGATGAGCTTGGCGGAGAGAAGATTGATATTGTCCGCTGGAACGAGGATATCCGCCAGTATGTCGCAGGAGCTCTTTCTCCTGCGAAACTCGAATCAATCGATGTCGATCCTGACGAGCCCAACACGGTGCATGTTGTCGTCGCTGCCGATCAGTATTCCTTGGCAATCGGCAAGCGCGGGCAGAATGTCCGCCTTACTACGAAGCTTACTGGGTGGCATATCGAAATTAAGAAATCGATTGCGACAGCGTCGTTTGAAGTTCAGAAGGCTGAGGCGATCAAGGAGCTTGCGGAAATGTTCTCCGTGCCGATCTCCGTTGCGACTGAAATTGCAAACGCCGGATATCTTAACGTTGAAGGTATTGCAGATGAGGATGAGGCCAGCTTCATCGCCGCGACTGGGCTTGATGAGGTTCAGGCCAAGGGCGTGTATGCCGCGGCTAAGGCTGTCGCCGCTTTTACGGCAGAATCTCCCTCGGATGATTCTGAGGACTAATCAATTTTCCCGAGTGCGAGAACTTCCTTATTAAAGTAAATTTTAAAGCTTCTATTTATGAGAGTATATGAGATAGCTAAAGAAGCGGGCGTGACGAGCTTTGATGTTCTTACGGCTGCGAAAAAAGTCGGGGTAGACGCCGCAAGCGCCATCAGTATGGTCGACGGTGTTGAAACGCAAAAGATCAAGGAAGCTCTTGCATCCGTTGATTCAGGTGCGACAAAAAAGAAGCGTGAGGAGAAACTTCGCAAGGCTTCAGATCTCAATTCTGAGTTTTTCGCCAAGCAGCGCGCCAAACTCGATGAGCATTTGAAAATCGCAAAGGATGCGGCGAAATCGGCAAAGCCTTCCAAACTTGCCGTTAATGAAAGTGCCAAAACAGTTAAGCCGGTCGGGAATAAGACGCCTAAGGCTTCTGAAGAGGCAAAGGCTCCTCAGGTATCTCCTAAAGCGCCCATTCGCATGGCTCCAGGAGTAAAGAAGCCTGCAGCTGCAGTTCCTGAATTTGGTAAAACGGGTCTTACGCGCACGGGCTTTAAGCCTTTGCAGAAGGCAAGACCTACGCCCTCGATTTCAATAACGGTCGCATCTCCCGCAGCGCCCAAGCCTCCAAAGGGCAATAAGAACGGCGATATGCAGAAGAAGGGCGGAGACGGCCGCAAAAATGAGCAAAAGTCTTCGCCTAAGGGCCAGCCTCGTCTTCCTCCAGGGGCGGCTATCGGCGGCGGTCGCATTTCCGTTGATGAATCGAGCAAGGAAATTTCCATCCGCGGCGCTGTGGTCGTAAAAGACTTCGCCTTGAAACTTAACATCAAGCCGAACCGTCTTATCGCCGACCTTATGAGCATGAAGATCCTTGCGTCCATCAATCAGCGCATCGAGCCTGATATTGCGACGAAGGTTGCGGAAAAATACGGCTTTAGAGTCGCCATTGAGCACGCTCGCGATAAGGCCGCGGCAAAGCCTGTGCTTAAGGCTATCGATGCTGACGATCTCATTCCTGAAGATCCCATCGAGTCTCTTCGTCCGCGCGCGCCCGTCATCACCTTCTTGGGTCACGTCGACCATGGTAAGACGACGCTCATGGATTTCATCCGCAAAGAGCATGTCGCAAAGGGCGAAGCCGGTGGAATTACGCAGCAGATATCTGCCTATCAGGTAGATGTCGCAGGAAAGAAAATTACCTTCCTCGATACTCCTGGTCACGCGGCGTTCGGCGCGATGCGTTCTCGCGGTGCGCAGATTACAGATATTGCCGTTCTTATAATCGCCGCCGATGACGGCATCATGCCTCAGACCGAAGAGTGCATAAAAGTCTGCCGTCAGACCGGCGTTCAGATTATGGTGGCAATCACAAAGTGCGATAAGCCTACTTCTAATGTTGACCGCGTTAAACAGCAGCTTCAGAAGCTCGGCCTTACGCCAGAAGACTGGGGCGGCGATATTATTTGCTGTCCCGTTTCCGGCGTTACGGGCGAGGGCGTAGATTCGCTTCTTGAGAATATCCTCGTTCAGGCTGAAGTTCTTGAGCTTCAGGCCAATCCCGATCGCCGCGCCAACGGTTTTGTCATCGAGTCGGAACTTCAGCAGGGCTTCGGTCCATGCGCCACGCTTCTTGTCAATGGCGGAACGCTCCGAGTGGGCGACGCCATTTTGATAGGCGAACATTTCGGCAAGGTCAGAGCCCTTATCGACGATCACGGACGTAGAATTAAGGAGGCGCCTCCTGCTACTCCCGTCAAGTGCACAGGTCTTTCTGGCGTTCCTGAAGCCGGTGCTGAATTCCGCGTAATGCTCGATGAAAAGCGCGCCCGCACTCTTGCGGAGCAGACGGCGCGCGAGCGCAAGGAGGAGGCTCTCGCCAATTCCAAGGCGGCAACTCTTGATGCGCTTATGAACGCTATGGCGGCAGAAGGGCGCCGCGAACTTAATGTCATCGTCAAGTCCGATACGCAAGGCTCTCTTGAGGCGATTGTCCAGGCTTTGAACGAGATTAAGTCAGACAAGGTTTCTCTCAGCGTGATCGGCACAGGAACAGGCAATGTCTCTTTGACTGACGTAAAGACGGCAGCGGCCGGCAAGGCTGTCATAGTCGGCTTTAACATCAGCAATGATTCTGGTGTTCAAAGTCAGGCCAGGCACGATTCCGTCCGCATCAATTCGTTCCGCATCATTTACGAGCTTCTTGATCACGTCAAGAACTGCATGCTTGATCTTCTTCCTCCGGAATACAAGGAAGTCGTCCTCGGCCATGCGCAGATTAAGGCTATCTACGACATCGGTAAACTCGGCAAGATCGCCGGCTCTCAGATGCTCGACGGTAAGCTTGTCGCGAAGGAGAACTACCGCATCTTCCGTGCCAAGGATTGCGTTTGGGACGGAAAGGTTCAGACTCTCAGACACTTCAAGGATGAAGTGAAGGAAGTTTCTGGCCAGCAGGAATGCGGCGTGTGCTTCTCCGGGTATGAGCAGTTTGCAGTCGGTGATGTCATCGAGTGCTATTCGCTTGAGGAACTTCCCCGTTCGCTCTAATAGACGAAAAGAGTTCAGAGAAAAAAGACATAAAAGACAAGATGAAAAAAAATGTCTCTCAAAAGGTCAGGAGTGTGAAACTCCTGGCCTTTTCCGTTGTCGCGTTCGTATTTCTTTTCTCGTTTGCATCAAGTCTTTTCGCTGCAGGCAGCCGTCAGCTTGAAAAGAAGATGCTTATTGCGCATAGAGGAATGAGCGAGATGTGTCCGGAAAATACTCTCTCAGCTTATTCCGCGGCAGTTGAAAATGGTTTCAGTTTCGAGTGTGATATTTACATGACGAAGGATGGACGCATTTTCAGCTTTCACGATCCAGATCTTAAGCGCATTGCCGGCATCGACAAAAAATGCGCTGACTGCACGTGGGACGAGGTGAAGAATCTCGATGTCGGTTCGTGGATGGACAAGAAGTGGAAGGACGAGCGTCCTGTCACGTTCGAAGAGATTCTCTCTCTTGCCCGCGACGGGAGAATAATAGAAATCGATGTAAAAATGGGGCCTGAGATTGTTCCTTACATCAAGAAGTCTCTAATGGCGCAGACTAACGCGACGCCGCGCAACATCGTTTTCGCATCGGCGCGCACAGAGACGATCAAGGCTCTTAGAGAAGAGCTGGGTGACTTTTCAGCATGGATCGGAGTTACATGTCGGAAAGGTTGGGGAAAGCATTATCCCCCGCGTCCTGCGGAGGAAGCGATAAGAATTGCCCGCGATTCAAAGGCAGATGGAATTGCTCTCCAGTTCGACTCTTCTCTTATCACGGCCGATTACATAAAAGCACTTAAAAATGCCGGGTATGTCGTTAATGTCTGGACTGTTGATTCTGTTGAGGAAGCTCGCAAGGCAGCTTCTCGAGGAGCTGATACCGTTACTTCCAATCGCCCAAACAAGCTTCTTGAATTTTGACCGTTGAAATGGCGAGTTTGATGTGATATAATTAGATAAATTTTACTCACTTAAGGTAAGGAGATAATCTACAATGTTAGGATATTTGATGGACGGCGGGTGGATGATGCTGCCTTTGCTTGTTTGCTCAATTGCCATGGCTGCAGTCATAATAGACCGCGTGCGCGCTTTTCGCTGCGCGGGGAAAGTAGATCAGGCATCTCTTCGCTCTCAAGTTTGCGCCAGCGTTCAGGATGGCGATGTCGATAAAGCCGTCGGTATTTGTGAAGAGTCTGAAGGTCCCGTTGCCGCAGTTCTCCTTACTGGGTTGCAGCGTCTCAAATCAATGCGTGAAAAGGGGCGTAGTGAAATCGAGATTGGCGCAGGAGTTACCAAGGCGATGGAAGACTATGCTCCAAGGTCGATGAACGGGCTTGAGAAGCGTCTTGGTTCTTTGGTGCTTGTAGCTTCGATTTCTCCACTTCTGGGAATGTGCGGAACTGTTACTGGTATGATTAACTCGTTTTCAGTGATGGCCGAGGCGGCAGGTCTTGATCCGGGTGCTGTCGCAGGCGGTATTTCTGAAGCTCTTATCACTACTGCGGCAGGTCTTCTTATTGCCATCCCAGGCGTTGTTGCCTACAATATGTTCCAGAAGAAAGTTGAAGAATGGAACATGCACCTTGAAGGCGCGATTGCAGAGTTGGGGCAGGCCGTAGGCGCGTAAGAGAATAAGCGTTTGTCGATTCGCTGACATGAAGAGGTTAGGCTCTAAAAAGCAGGGGGATATTGATCCCGATTTGACGTCCTTTTCGGACATCGCTAACTTGCTTATTATCTTCTTCATTCTAACGACGTCGCTCGTAAGACCCTTTGGCCGCCAGATGGATATGCCGTCAAGTGCAAAGCCTCCTGAGCAGCAGAAAACTACCGACACGCCGACCGTGCGTCTTTCTCCCGATAAAATTCTTTTTTCCGAGGGCGAAAAGAAAGAGCGCGAGCTTACGATGGACCAGCTTCGTTCGGAACTGTTTAGACGCAATTTCCCCGCTCTTAAGCCTGACAAGCGCGCAGTTGTTGTTGAAATCACTCCCGATGTGAAATACGAGCGTTATTATCAGGTGGTGACGGCCGTGTCTGCCTCCGGCGGTGTTGTAGCCATAATGGAGGAATGAATCAATGGCTATAAGAAGACGCAAAAAACCATCTTTAGTGTTGCCGCTCTCATCAATGGGCGACATCGCGTTCCTGCTTATTATCTTTTTCATGCTCGCATCTAATTTTATGAAGACAGGCAATGTCGAGCTTGAAAAGCCTCTTGCGCCTCAGCTTGAACAGCAGGAGGCGTCAAAGTGTTCCGTCTTAATGGATAATGAAGGTATTATTTGGTACGAGGGAGTGCAGTCTTCAAAAGAAGAAATTACAAGCGCTCTTAAGGAGCATACTGCCAAAAATCGCGATTTTATCGTTCACGTTTCAATCGACAAGGAACTTGTTAAAAAGGATTTCATGCCCCTGATAGAGGCTATTAGCGAATCTGGGGCAAAAATGGTGCTTACAGGAGAGCCGGAGGATTAAATATGAAAAAACCAGATATGCTTCTTACGGAGATTGAACGCTCCATATTTGTCAAAGCGCTCGTCATTTCGATAATTGCCCATGTAGTGCTTCTCGGCGTTACATCGACATCGCTCTTCGCGGATTGGGCGAAATACGGCGTTCATTCCCCTTCGTACATCAATGCCGTCAAGAGCAAAGAGAATAAAGAGGCAGAAGAAACACGCCGTAAAGCAGAGCTTGAGGCAAAGGCGACTGCGGCTGCCGAGGAAAAGGCGAAGCAGGACGAGGCGAAGGTGAAGGAAGCTGCCGATTCCGCGAGCAAGGAAAAGCCTGCCGCATCCGCCAAGGACGCTTCTGCAGACGAAAAAGTCACGCCGCCTGAAATAGAACCTCTTCCGCCTAAGAAAGAATTTCAACTTGGCGACGATCTTTCTCTTGACTAAGACGCGCCCAGTTTCAGGTAGATGAAATACTTCGAGATAGTTCTCAATTCGATTGAGAAGTTTCACAAGTGGCTCTCCCGCCGCACGCTCGGCGCAGTGGAGTTTTTGTGGTGCGCTCAGGCGAAACTTTCACTTTCTCTTCGTCTTGTAATCGCCTTTTTCCCGTTAGTGATCGTTGCTCTTTGGTGCGCTTACTTAGTTTCCGGCGCTTATGCTCAGCAACGCGAGTTCGATGAATCGTTTCTGCGCTATCTCGAAATAGCAGGTCACACTCACTCAGGCGTTCGTTTAAGCTGGATTTGCGCACTTTCGGCAGTCCTTTCGTGGTTTGCCATGATTTCGGCCACGATGCGCAAGGCTTTTGCGTTTCGTATGATGCAAGCGGCGTGGGCTTTCTTTGTTGCGTCTTCCACACTTTCGCTTGTCTGGCTCATGAAGGTCGGGCCAATTCTCCTTGCCGCAGACCACAAGGCATTTCCTTCCAGTATGCGCAACGAGCAGTGGACGGGGCTTCTCTTCTGGGCTCTTCTGATTGCGCTTTGGGTTCTAGCTTTACTTATAGCTCTTTTGCAGCGCTCATTGCGTAGGGCATACAATCTTTATTCTGAGCCTGTAACACGAGATGCCGGCGAGAAGGCTCTTGAGGCGATGAAAACCACGGTTGGCGACCGCAGGTGGAAAAGCTCATTATACTATGCTCTTACGGCGTTTTTCTTTATTCTCTTCGGACCGTACCTTATTTTCATGTGGGGTTGGGAAGAGCCGTATGGTCTGCCTAAGGGCGGCGGCCAGCAAGTTTTTGAGCAAGTCAAGGTAAAGAAGATTAAGAAGAAAAAACCTAAAAAACTTACTGTCAACCCTTGGAGCCCTTATATTCTCGAGCGCATCGATATTGATGATGTAGTAACCTTAAAGGAACTTGAGGAAGAAACTAAAGACACGTACGCCGCACAGAATTCCGCTCAGAAGGGCGGCAAGGGAAAAGGCTCTGGCGGCTGGCCTCAGGGTATGGACGGCTCTGCAATTCGTTTCATAAGGCTTAAATATAGAGGCGGCGACTGGGATCAGGACATGGGCAAGGGTGCCGACTACAATCTTCTTTTGAAGTTTAACGAATGGACTGGGATGAAGATTGCCAAAGATACGGAATTTCGCGATATCGAGAGGCTGAAATACTTCCCGAAGAAACGCTCTCCACCGTTTGTCTTTATGACAGGTATGCGCGGTATTTCTCTTTCTGAAAGTGAAGTTAAAGTCCTCAGAGACTATTGTCTCAAGGAAGGCGGAATGCTCTTTATCGATAACGGCGGTGGTCACTTCGACAGCGCAGTAAGAAATATGCTTCGCCGCGTATTCCCCGGAAAGCCGCTCGTTGATATCCCTAATGACGATATGATCTTTCAGCGTCCTTATGTGTTTCCCGACGGCGCGCCACCTTTCTGGCATCATGCCGGCTATCGCGCCAAGGGCGTGCGCGATGAAGGGCGGCTTGTTGTCTTCTACCACCCTGGCGACGTCAATGATGCTTGGCGGGACGACCACTCCGGAGCATCGGCTGAAGTTGCAGATCAGGCATACAAGCTTGGTGTGAATGTAATGTTCTACGCGTTCAACCAGTATTACAAGCGCCATTACGAGCAGTAACGCTAAAAAAGTTTTTAAGGGAGCAAGGTCATTGTTCTTCAGGTCAAATGATTTTATATAGGCTCTTCTAATGAAAACGAAAAAAGAACCAAATCTCAAGAAAATTGCATCTCTCGTCAGAAGTCTTCTCGTCGAGCTCGGCGAAGATCCTGACCGTGAAGGTCTTGTAAAAACCCCGGACCGTGTAGCCAAGGCGTTCGCGTTTCTTACAAGGGGTTATCGTCAGAATCTCCGTTCCGTCGTCAATGGGGCGAAATTCACGAGCGGAACGAATCACATGGTGATTCTAAAGGATATTGAGCTGTATTCTCTTTGCGAGCATCACATGCTTCCGTTCTACGGCAAGTGCGCGATAGGATATATTTCAAAAGGCAAAGTGCTTGGAGTTTCTAAGCTTGCCCGCATTGTCGATATGTATGCGCGCAGGCTTCAGATACAGGAGAATCTTACTGAAGAGATTGCCGATGCGATTATGCGCGAGTCAGGCGCGGAAGGCGTCGGAGTCGTCATAAAAGCGCGCCACCTTTGCATGATGATGCGCGGCGTTGAAAAGCAAAATTCCGAAATGACGACGAGTGCAGTTTTAGGTTCCTTCCGCTCCGACGAAAAAGTAAGGCAGGAATTTCTTTCTCTGATAAAGTGACGGAGAAGGCCGTGTAGGTATCATGTAGACAACAGGTCGTCAATTGTAGATACGCCGCGTGATGCGCGGCGTATTTGTTTTGTTATAATTCGCATATATGACAGAAATGAAAACTCCGCCGTCTAATACAGAAGCTGAACGCGCCGTTCTCGGTGCGATTTTGCTTGATACAACAAGCGGTGCCGGCGACCGCGTTATGGATTTATGCCTTACATCCCGCATAGAGCCTGAAAGCTTTTTTGATCCGCGCAACAAAACATTGTATTCGACGATGCTGACGATGAACCGTCAGTCGAAGCCTCTCGATCCTCTAACTCTCATTGAGGAGCTTACGAATACAGGGAAGCTGGAAACTATTGGCGGTGAAGGATATGTGATGGGGCTTATTGATCGCGTCCCTGTCGCCGCGCATGCCGAGCATTATATAGGCATAGTTAAATCGAAGCATTTGCGCCGCACTCTTATCGACCGCGCCTCAGAAGTAATCGGCAAATGTTACGATGAAGGCAAATTCCCTGATCCTCGCGTTGTCTTGGGCGAGGCGGAAAAGTCGTTCCTTGAGGTGGGAGGCGACGATTCCTCAACTATGGCCTGGGGTGAAGCCGTCGATGTAGGTTTTAAGCAGATCGACCAACTCTTTGAGAGCCGCGGCAGGTCAATGGAAGGGCTCTCGACAGGTTTGCAGCATCTTGATGAAACTCTTCAAGGGCTTAAACCTGCAGAAATGATCGTTGTCGCAGCTCGTCCTTCAGTTGGTAAAACTTCGCTTGCGATGAATATCGCCGAGTGCTGCGCAATGGGTACTGATACGTTTAACAACCCTCTCAAAGCCGATGGAGGCAAGCGTCATCCTGTCGGCGTCTTTTCGCTTGAAATGCCTGTGGAGGCTCTTTCCAAGCGTATGATCGCAGGGCGCGCGGGGATTAATATGTGGAGTTTGGCCCGTGGTTTTGTTCCAACCAAGGAGAGGGGCAATTTGACTGAAAGGCTCGTTGCCGCGGCAGACCAGCTTAAACACGCGCCGATTTACGTTGATGATACAGCTTCGCTCGATGTCATGGACCTTAGAGCCCGTGCGCGCCGTATGAAGAAGCGTTACGGCATCGAACTTATAGTCATCGATTATCTTCAGCTTTGCACATGCCGTGAAGCTGCCCGCCAAGGTCGCCAGATAGAAGTGTCGATGATATCTCAGCAGATAAAGGCGATGGCAAAGGAACTTAGAATTCCTGTAATCGTTCTTTCCCAGCTCTCTCGTGCCAACGAGCAGCGCGGAGACAAGCTTGAAAAACCGAAACTTTCAGACTTAAGAGACTCTGGCGCCATCGAACAAGATGCCGACGTAGTATTCCTCCTTCGTCGTCCGTCGCGCAATAAGAACGATCCGGAGTCGGAGGATCAGAGGCTGGCGATAATTGATGTTGCCAAAAACCGTAATGGCGAAACTGGTGAGGTGCGTGTTGATTTCGTTCGAGAGATAACGCGTTTCTTTACGCGCGAAATTACGCCTCAAGGCGTTACGAATTCGCAGTCGTCGGAGATGCCGCCGCAAGAAAGCGAACATTACGATCAAGATCCTCTGATGTAACTAAAAAGTGTCGGTGAAAAAGATTCCTCCATACATAAATTCTGCCGTCGCCTCACGCGATTTCAAATACTACATCTTCGACTGGGACGATAATATTCTTCACATGCCGACGAAGATTCGTATGGAAAGGCTGCAATCGGACGGATCGTGGCAGGAGGTTGAGGTTTCAACGGCGACTTTCGCGCTTATCAGAACAGACAGCGTAAATTATAGGCCGCCCGGCGGAAAATGGGATGAGGCTTTTAGAAATTTTGAGGACTCTCCCAGGCGCGACAATTTTCTTGAAGACACACGTGTCGCGCTTTTGCGCATGGCGGAAGGGGAGAGGCCGGCACCAAGCTTTAACGCGCTTAGGAAGACTTTGCGCGAAGGGAGGCTTTTTGCGATAGTCACGGCTAGAGGCCATTCACCTGATGCGCTAAAGCGGGCGGTGAAACTTTTTGTCGACTTTGTTCTCACTGCCGAAGAGAGGGCGGAAATGCTGGGCAATCTGCGCGGCTATCGCCAATGGCTTGACGGAGTTGGCGACGGGGAGTTTGGAACGGACGAAGAAGAGATTGATTATTATCTTTCGATGTGCCGCTACTGCGCCGTTACGTACGAGGGCTTTAAAAAGCGCATGGCCGCAGACCCGATCTATCAGGAAAAACTTGCCGTTGCAGGCGATTCATCGAAGCCTGAACTTGCCAAGGAGTTCGCAATACGCGATTTTGTCGAGCATATCTTCCATATGCTTCGCAGGAGCGGCAATTTAAACCGCTCTGTATCCATAGGCTTTTCCGACGATGACAAAGGCAATGTGAAGTCAGTTTCAAGTTATATCAGAAGTGAGCTTTCAAAGCGTTTTGAGGGCATAAAGTTCGTAGTGTATGACACTTCAGACAGATCTCTTTCAAAAGGGAGAAAAGTCTGTGTTTCAGGACAGATGAACCTTCCCGGTTTTTGATGGGCTCTTTTTGATATAATACGTAAGACTTACTGACAATAATGCGTTTTTTCAAGGAAATACGAAACGATAACACGTGGAGAAAAATAAAATGATACTTTTGCTGGGAACAGAGGCTTTTTCGCCGTTCAGAATGGACGCGATCAAGGACGCTATCGCCAAGGCTGATCCAAAGGCTTCAGGCATCAAGATTGATGCGAAATGGGTTTACGCGATAGATGCCGACAAGGTGGACGCGGGCGATCTTGAAAGAGCGTCAACTCTTCTCAATGCGAGCGGAAACCTTGACAAGGCTGATTTCTTTGTGTTCCCCCGCAAAGGAACTATCTCGCCTTGGAGTTCAAAGGCGACAGATATTTTCCGCAATTGCTCTCTCGGCTCAATTCGCCGCGTTGAGCGCGGCGTAAGGTATTGCATTTCAGGCGCGAAGGTCGGCGCGTGGGCTGGCGTTCTTTATGACAAGATGACTGAGGGCGTCTACGACAATATCGACGACCTCTTTGATGTCGATGAGCCTCGTCCCGGCCGCTCGTATGATGTTCTTACGCGCGGCGTAGATGCCATCCGTGAGGCCGACAAGGAAATGGGTCTTGCCATCAGCGACGAAGAGATGAAATATCTTGCTGAAAGCTTCCGCAAGGCCGGGCGGAATCCTACCGATACTGAACTTACCATGTTCGGGCAAGTTAATTCTGAACATTGCAGACATAAGATTTTCGGTGCCGAGTTTATCATCAACGGCAAGAAGATGCCCAATTCCCTTTTCGGGATGATTAAAAACACGCACAAGAAGCGCCCTCAGGGAACTCTTTCCGCGTACAAGGACAACTCGTCCGTGATTGAAGGCGTAAAGACAGATATCTTCTTTGCAGATCCTTCAAGCAACGAATATACTTTCGGCCGCGACAGCCTCGATCAGCTTATGAAGGTCGAAACGCACAACCACCCGACGGCCATTTCGCCTTATCCTGGCGCAGCTACTGGTGTAGGCGGAGAAATCCGCGATGAATCGGCCACCGGTTGCGGCTCGCGTTCCGTAGCGGGCATTTGCGGTTTCATGGTTTCGAATCTGCGCATTCCAGGGTTTCCTCAGCCTTGGGAACGTGAATTTGCAAGCTTCCCCAAGCGCCTTGCCACTCCCCTTGAGATTATGACTGAAGGGCCAATAGGCGGCGCTGCGTTCGGCAATGAATTCGGTCGCCCTCAACTTTGTGGATTCTTCCGCACTTACGAAGGAGAAATCGCAGGCGATTTGCGCGGCTATCATAAGCCTATTATGCTTGCTGGCGGAATGGGAGTTATTCGCCGCAGTCAAGTTGAGAAAAAGCCCGTAGAGGTTGGTGCACTTATCGTGCAGATCGGCGGGCCTGCTATGCGCATCGGTCTTGGAGGGGGAGCAGCCTCTTCAATGATGACTGGCACAAACGCTGAAGCTCTCGACTTTAACTCTGTTCAGCGCGGCAATGCTGAAATGCAGCGTCGTGCACAGGGCGTAATTGAGGCGTGTTCCCATCTTGGCAAGGCAAATCCGATTCTTTCAATCCACGATATCGGTGCAGGCGGTCTTTCCAACGGATGCCCTGAGCTTGTCGAGGCGACGGGCGGCGAGTTTAAACTTCGCGAGATACACAACGAAGAGCGCTCGATGAATCCGATGGAAATCTGGTGCTGCGAGGCGCAGGAAAGGTATGTTCTCGCGCTCAAGAGCGAAGCTAAGGATTCCTTTACTGCACTTTGCAAGCGCGAACGCTGCCCTGTCGCTTTCATCGGTGTCGCTACCGGCGACGGCAGGCTCGTTCTCGACGACGAACACTTCGGCGATAAGCCCATCGACATGGACATTAAAGTCCTTCTCGGCAAGCCTCCGCGCATGGTGCGCCGCGTTCGCCGCACGAAAGAGAAGCATACGCCCGTTAATTTCTCCGGCGTCACTCCTATCGATGCGCTTACGCGAGTTCTTCATCTGCCTGCGGTCGCCGACAAGACGTTCCTTGTTACTATAGCGGACCGTTCCGTCACCGGTCTTGTCGCTCGCGATCAGATGGTCGGTCGCTTCCAGCTTCCCGCGGCAGACTGCGCCGTTTCAGCGATGGGGTATAAGACTTTTGCAGGTCAGGCGATGTCGACGGGCGAACGCTCTCCCGTCGCGCTTCTTAACGCTCCTGCGTCGGGACGCATGGCAATTACCGAGGCGATAACGAACCTTGCCTGCGCCGATGTCGGCGACATCTCGCAGATCCGCCTTTCCGCCAACTGGATGGCTCCTTGCGGAGACAAGGGAGAAGACGCAAAGCTTTACGATACCGTTGAAGAGGTGGGACTAAATTTCTGCCCTAAAATCGGAGTGTCCATTCCTGTCGGAAAAGATTCCTGCTCCATGCATTCAGTATGGAATGACCCCGATGGCACGGAGCGCAAGCAGGTCTCTCCTCTTTCGCTCGTCATCTCCGCGTTCGCGCCTGTCAAGGATGTGCGTCTTACTTTAACTCCCGACTTTAAGCCGTCGGCAAAGGGAGAAAAGTCTCGCCTCGTCTTTGTTGATCTTTCAAAGAACGGCGAATCTCCTCTTGGAGCAACGGCTCTCGCGCAAGTCTACGGACAGCTCGGCGACAATCATGCAGATGCAGATGCCGCGACGCTGAAGCGTTTCTTCAACGCCATGCAGAAGGTCGTCGGAGAATCTCTCGCTTTGGCTTATCACGACCGCTCCGACGGCGGTGTCGTCGTCACTCTTGCCGAGATGGCAATTACAGGCGGCTGCGGAGTTAAGGTAACTCTTCCCGAGGGCGATGCGCTCGAAGTTCTTTTCAACGAGCAGCCTGGCGCAGTTCTTCAAGTTTCAGAGAAGAATCTCAAGAAGGTTCTTGATATCTTCCGCGCGGCGCGAGTCAAAGCGGCAGATATCGGTGAAGTTCTTCCTCAGTCGCGCGCGTTCCAAATTTCTGTCGGCTGTCGTCTTTCGATCGATACCGACATCACTTATTTGAGGCGTTGCTGGTCTGAGACGACATACCGTATGCAAGCTCTTCGCGACAACCCAGTCTGTGCGCGTGAAGAGTACGACAATGCGCTCAATGAGAACGACCCTGGGCTTAACTATTCTCTTACGTACAATCCTGACGACAAGCTCGTCGCGCCGTCAAAGGACAAGAGGCCAAAGATGGCCATCTTGCGTGAGCAGGGTGTAAACGGCCATATCGAAATGGCCGCCGCATTTGCGCTTGCCGGCTTCGATTGTGTTGACGTGCACATGTCGGACCTCATTTCCGGAAAGAAGGATCTGAGCGAATTCAAGGGCCTTGTCGCATGCGGCGGCTTTAGCTACGGCGACGTTCTTGGGGCAGGCTCCGGCTGGGCGCGTTCAATTCTTTTCAACGATTCGCTCCGCGAAATGTTCCGCAAATTCTTCCATCGTCCCGATACGTTCTCATTCGGCGTGTGCAACGGCTGTCAGATGCTTTCGCAGCTTAAGGACATCATTCCTGGAGCGCAGCATTGGCCTTCGTTCGTCAAGAACGTCTCCGAGCAGTTTGAAGCTCGCCTTGCGATGGTTGAAATCGAGCCTTCTCCTTCCATCCTGTTCAAGGGAATGGAAGGCTCACGCATCCCCGTACCGGTGGCGCATGGAGAAGGGCGCGTGTGGACGGGCGGAGAGAAACCTGGAATTTCTGCCGCGCATTACGTTGACGGTTTCGGCGAGGCGACAATGCGCTATCCGTGGAACCCCAACGGTTCGATCGGCGGGCAAACGGCTTTCACGAGCGAGGACGGCAGAGCCACCATTATGATGCCTCATCCCGAGCGCGCGTTCCGCGCCTGCCAATTGAGCTACAACGACGGTTCGTTCAAGAAGGACGGCCCGTGGATGCGCATTTTCAGAAATGCGTATCAGTTTGCGGTGAAGTCATGAAGGTAAAGGCGCCTCTTTTCAAGGCTGTGATCTTGGCGGGCGGAAGCGGCGAGCGCTTCTGGCCGCTCTCCACAGCGAAAAGGCCCAAACAGTTCCTTCGCGTTTTCGGCGGAGAGAGTCTTATCCAACAATGCGCAAGGCGGTTGGAAGGCATGGCGGAAGAAAAAGACATTTTCGTCGTCACGTCGAAGGAACTTCTTAAAACTACGCGCCGTGAACTTAATGATTTACCAAAGGAAAATATCACGGGGGAACCGATGCGTCGCGATACGGCGGCGGCCGTCGCGCTTGGAGTTGCAATTGCACTGAGAGGAGGCTCTCAGGACGAAGATCCTGTAATAGGCTTTTTCTCAAGCGATCAGCTTGTGATGGATTCCGCGCGTTTTGAAAAAGCTCTCAAGAAAGCCGTCTCTCTCGCGGCAAAATCGTCTTCAGTCGTGACGATAGGCATACGCCCGTATTTCCCTTCTCCTTCGTTCGGTTACATAAATCCTAAGTCAGGTGAGTTTGTGGAAAAGCCGACTTCATCTGTAGCTGCGAAATATGTGAAGAAGGGGTATCTTTGGAATGCAGGTATGTTTATCGCGAAAGCTTCCGTTTTCAAGGAAGCCTTTTCGCGTTTTGCGCCTCATCTTTCGCCCCTTTGCGAAAACGCAGTTCCTCCGCGGCGCCTAAAGAGTTTCTATGAGACGCTTGAGAAGATTTCCTTTGACTATGCCGTCATGGAAAAGCTCAGCAATGTAAAAGTCGTTCCTGGAGACTTCGGGTGGGATGATGTCGGAAGCTACGGAGCGTTTGACCGGTATTTTCCGCACGACAGAGCTGGTAATGTCCGAGAGGGGCCGTGCACTCTCGTTGAGTCTGAAGGGAATATATGCATTTCGCGTTCTGCGCGCATTTCGCTTCTCGGCGTGAAAAATTTAGTGGTTGTTACAACGCCAGATGCCGTTTTGGTTGCTGATAAGTCGCGTGTAGCGGAGATGAAGAAACTCGTCGGCGCAGTCAAATGAGAGAAAATTCCCAGAAAGATACGCCCGCCGTTTTTAGGAAGTACAAGGCCGTTATCGCATACGACGGCACAAGTTTTTCAGGTTGGCAGTATCAGGATAATGCCCTTGGCATCCAGCAGGTGGTCGAGGAAGTACTTGCCGAGCTTGAGCTTTCAAGCGTCAGAGTGTACGGCTCTTCAAGGACAGATGCGGGCGTCCATGCTCGCGGCTTCGTCTGCCATTTTTCTCTCTCCAAGCCTATTCCTCCGCACAATCTTCTGCGGGCGATGAACTCGCGCCTCCCTCCGTCTGTCCGCGTGATGAAAGCGTCATACGCCAATGAAAACTTTGACGCGAGGCTCAGCGCGAAAGGTAAGGAGTATCGCTACCAGCTTTATCAATCCGACATTCTTCCTCCGCATTTGGCTCCTTACTGGACGTATTGCCATAGACCTCTTGATCTTGAAGCGATGCGTAAAGCCGCTTCATATTTTGTAGGCCGGCACGATTTCGTTTCTTTTGCCGCAAATCCGAATCGCGAACTTGAGACTACGGTGCGCAATGTGTTTTCCTTCACTGTGCGCAAAGCCGGGCCCAAATACGTTTTTATAGTAAGAGGCGACGGTTTCCTCTACAAGCAGGTGCGCTCGATGGTGGGGTTTCTTATTTCCGTAGGCAAGGGCAACGAGAAACCGGAGGCCGTAAAGGAGCTCTTGGACAGCGCCTCTCCTCGCACGGCCCGTGTCGAAACTGCTCCCTCGCGCGGGCTTTTCCTCTGGAAGGTTTTTTATAATAGGAGGTTTCTATGACAGACCTGTCTGTGCTTATCGGCAAGTTTAACGTAAAAGGTCGTCTTGTTGCGTTGCAGCCTTTTGGATCGGGCAATATCAACGATACGTATCTTGCGATTTACCGCAACACGTTTACGGAGTCACAGCTTATTCTTCAGCGCGTTAACAAAAACGTTTTTCCCGAGCCGAGGGCGATAATGGCAAACATGCATGAGATTACGCGTCATTGCCACGAGAAGCTTGAGGCCGATTCCGTCGCCGGCCGCGATGACCGCGTCTGGCAGATGCCGCGCATAGTCAAAGCTAAAGATTCACGCGATTATGTCGTAGATGATTCAGGCGATATTTGGCGCGTCATAACGCGCATCATGTCGGCGCACGCGTTTGACGTAGCGCAGGGGCCTGAACATGCGCTTGAATGCGGTGCTGCGCTCGGTCACTTCCATTATCTGATTTCAGATATGGATCCTCATTCCATAACAGACCCTCTTCCTGGCTTTCACGTCACCTCCGCGTACTTAAAGTCATACGACGAGACTCTCCAGTCTGACTACGCGAAAGAACTTCTTTCATCTTCAATGGAAGCGCGGCGTATGGCCAAATTCATAGAAGAGAGAAGGCAGTTTGCTTCTTGTCTTGAAGATGCTCAAGAGCGCGGAGAGCTTAAAAAGCGTATGTTCCATGGAGACCCTAAGGTTAACAATATAATGATCGACGATGTCACCGGCAAGGGCACGGCGATGATTGATTTAGATACCGTCTCACCGGGTCTAGTGCACATGGATTTCGGAGATGCTTTACGCTCCATCTGCAATCCTGCCGGAGAAGAGGAAATGTCTCTTTCGAAAGTCGTTTTCGACGAGGACCTCGCGATGGCGTTCTGCAAAGGGTATATGCGCGAGGCAGGGTCGTTTCTTACAGATGCCGACCGCGAATATTTCTTCGATTCAATACGTCTTTTGCCGTTTGAACTTGGGCTTAGATTCTTCAGCGACTACCTTGCAGGCGATGTGTACTTCAAAACGAAAGTGCCAGGGCAGAATTTGAACCGCGCTCGCGTGCAGTTTAGGCTCTGTGAGTCCATTGAAGCGCGTGAGCGTTCGATCCGCGGGATGCTTCAGCGTCTCTGATTTTTGTTAGCGTCTTTTTAAACAGGGGTGTCAGATGAAAAAAATAAATGATCCTAAAAGCGTTCTTCTCTCTCAGCTTCGCAATGAGCTTACGGAAGCTGTAGTTTATTCGCGTCTTGCCAAGCTGCAGAAGGACGAACATAATAAAAAGATTCTTGCAGGCATTTCCGCTGACGAAGCTTCTCACGCGCAGTTGATCGCATCTGTATTAGGTTGCACCGCTCGTCCTTCGGCATTCAAGGTGTTTTTCAGAGTTCTTTCGGCAAGAGTTTTCGGTCTTACGTTCGCTCTTAAACTTATGGAGAGAGGCGAGGGTGATGCCAGTAAAACTTATCGTGAAATAGAGGATGTATATCCTCAGCTCTCTGCGATTGCAGAAGATGAAGACCGTCACGAATCGGAGCTTATCAGCTTGCTCAATGACGAGCGGCTTAACAATATGGGTGCTATCGTTCTTGGTCTTAACGATGCTCTCGTTGAACTGACGGGTGCTCTTGCAGGCTTTACGTTTGCGCTCGGAGAACCTTTGAAAATCGCGAAGATCGGCGTTATTACAGGCTTTGCTGCGGCTATGTCGATGGCGGCGTCGGCTTTTCTTTCCGCGAAGGCCGACGCGGATGCTTCAGGCGGAGAAGAATCTTCCGGAGCGCTGAAAACGGCAGCGTATACCGGCTTTGCGTACGTGCTTACGGTAGTTTTTTTAGTTCTTCCATATCTTCTTTTTTCGAGTGCCACAGTTGCGCTTGCGGCGATGCTTCTTGCCGCGTTCGGAATAATTGCGTTTTTCAATTTCTACTTAAGCGTTGCGCGTGAAACATCGTTCCTGCGTGGATTTTCGGTAATGGCTGCAATCTCCACGACTGTCGCGCTTCTCTCGTACGCTTTCGGCTATATTCTCCGCGATTGATCTCATGCTTTCGCGCGCTGAAATTGTTCGTCTTCTTTCTAAGGAGGATCTCTCGAAACTCTGTAAGGAGGCGTATAGGGTCAAACTTGAAGAGATTGGCAATAAAGTTTCTCTGCGCGCGCTTATTGAGTGGTCGAACGTTTGCTCGAAAAATTGTTTCTACTGCGGCATACGATCCGGGAATAATATTGTCTCGCGCTACCGTATGACGGAGGATGAAATCATTCGTCTCGTCGAGAAGGCTCGCTTAGAAGGCTATGGGAATGTCGTACTCCAGTCTGGCGAGATTGAAAGCGAATCTAACACTCTTTTTGTCGAGAGAGTTCTAAAAAAAATCGCTTCAACTTGTGGACCTTCCTTTGGGATTACGCTCAGCCTCGGCGAGCAGAGTGAAGATGTCTACAAACGCTGGAGGCAGGCGGGGGCGCATAGATATTTACTCAGGATAGAAACATCAGACTGCAAGCTTTATGAAAAAATACATCCCCCGCAATGCTCGTATGAACGAAGGCGTGAGTGTATACGAAGTCTCTCTCGGTTAGGTTATCAAGTAGGAACGGGAGTAATGTGCGCTCTTCCTGGCCAGACAATTGAGTCTTTAGCAGATGACATTTGTTTTTTTGCCGATGAAGATGTCGATATGATCGGCATGGGGCCTTATATTCCGCATGACGAAACGCCGATGGGCAGGGGCGTTATTTTGACAGAGAGCGAGAGGAGAGAACGTTTTGAGCTAGCTCTTAGAATGATTGCTGTTACGAGAATTCATCTCCGCAACGTGAACATTGCCGCAGCTACTGCACTTGAGGCACTTGATGAGAGAGGGCGCGAGAAGGGGATTTTATCGGGCGCTAATGTCATTATGCCGAATGTGACCGATTCAAAGTATGGCGAACTTTATTCTCTTTATTCAGACAAGCCATTGCCTAAAGATGACGCAGGTGAGGGTGTCTCATCTTTAGCGTCGGCTCTTGAAGCGATTGGAGAGAAGCTTCTTCTTCGCGAGCGCGGAGATTCTCCTCATTATAAAACAAAGAGAATCTCCACATAAGCTTATCTTACCAGTATCAGAGTGCCGCGCGAGAGATAAGTTATCTTGCCGTTTACTTTGTTATAAGTTCCGTTCTCTATTGTCGCGTTTGGCGACCAGTCTTTTCCGCGCTTCCATTCGGGGTCAATGACCGTTATGAAGTTGGCGTTGAGGTCTAATCTTGCGTTTGGAGATGCAAGTGAAAGAGAGCGCACAGTTATCGTCTGAGGGATGTTGCCCGTTGCGCGGCTTACCTTAACTCTTCCGCCGTTACCGATAATTAGATTGACGTGTTTGTAACATGTCGAGGCATCTCCATCTTCCGACATCGGGAATGCCGTCTCGTAGTCGGATGATTTGCCTGTTTCAATATATAAATCTGCGCCGCGTTTTTTGTCTGCGCTTTGAAGGTAAACAGTACCGCAGGCAGCTGCTAAATTGCGGCTTGCAAGTATGCGAGACTTTGGAAATTCAGAAAAGTCTCTAGCGATAGACTGATAGATTGCGATGCGCCCGCCAGATGACGTGTAGGCAGATGTTGGTTTATCTCCATTGTTGCCGGGCTGTGCTGTTATCATGCCTTTGCCGTTGAGCGCTGCACATTCAAGAAATACGCTGCCTCCGGCTGATGCGTATGTGTCGCTTCCTGTGCCATTTGCCGAAATAGATCCGTCCACAGTTAAATTGCCGCTTACATCAAGGTGAATTGCTCCGCCTGAACTGCGGAATTTCGTGCTGCTACCCCACGTTACCGGGCGCAAGATTGATCCGTATGGAGGCGCTGTAGTGTAACTGCCCCATCCTGCGTGCGAAGAGCTGAAAAGTAATTCAATGGTACCGTAGCGTGTTCTGCCGTCCGAATATCCTTTCCCTTCGGCCGTGATGCTCGCGCCTTCTGCAATTGTCATATTTCCGATTACAGATAGATGCACCTTCGCGTTTTCCACACTGGCAGGTCCTGAATGGGTGAGTTTGCCTCCTGTAAGAATACGGAAATCGTTGGAGACGATATTAGGCGCCGCACCCTCGTCATTATATGCATCAAGAGTTAATGTGCAACCGCTACGCACCTCAACGTCAGAGGTTACTACAATCGGACCTTTAGCTATAAGGTTGACCTTTCCGCTTCCTTCAGCGGAGAGAATGATGGAATGGGCTTTTGCCGTTTGATCGGCGGGAACGGTGATATTCAATGTCTTGTTTTCAGGGGCGATAAGTATAGTGAGCGTTTCCAAAGTTGGAATGGACATAGATGACCAATTTGCCTCGTTGTTGAACTCTCCACTGTCGCCGCCTGCCCATACTGCAACATCTGTGGAGAAATCCCAGTTTGTATTGTTTCCTTCGTTGATGGATGTCTTGCCGCCGTAGGCTTTCGCCCCTAATGAGGCATCGCAATCGCTGACGTAAGTTCTGCTGAACGAGTGGTTCATTTCGTATACTTTTATGAAATACTGACTGCCGCCTTGACGCGAGGCGAGCGTTATGCCGGTTCCGTCTTTCTGGGCGTTGATATGGCATGTTTTGAAGTCGTAAAGGCATCCTGGCTCGAATATGAGAGATGTAGTCTCGAGAGAACAGGTGAATGATTTTGCCGTGAAGCCGTGTCCTGTAAAGGAAACGGGCCCTCCGAGATTCTCAATGTAAACTTTACCGAGAGACGTATCGCCAAAATCGAATGTTTGAGGGCTTGTTCCCGCGATGCGGATATGCGACGCTTCGGCGACGACAGTGCCGTTGGTGAAGAATGCGTTCCCTTTAAGGATAAGAGTTTCGTCAGATTTGAAAATGAGAGTTCCGCAATTTGTCAGAAGATTTGTCACGGTAAGGGTAGCGCCGTCAAGAGTGAGAATGCTGTTTTTCTCAATTTCAATATCGTTATACAAGTATGTTCCCGTCGGCAGAGTAGGGCTGAAAGCACCAGTACTTTTAATTAAAATCTTGTCTGTTTCTACAGGTACTCTTCCGCGGTCCCAGTTGCTTCCGTCCGTCCATTCTGAAGATGTTTCGCCAGTCCATGTGATAACCTCTCCAGGGACGATCTCTTTGGAGAAGGTCCATGCTGTGTTTCCTCCAAGATCGATTGAGTTTATCGCAAGTACCGTTGTTCCGGCCGAAGCGTTGGAGTTGGATGCGGCGACATATTTTACAAGTGAGGGGGCAGAGGCTGAAAGATTGACCATCCATGTTGAAGAGGCATCTAACGGATAGAGCTTTACTGGTTTTTCCGTATTTCCTTCAAGGACGAGAGACGTACTTTCGGGGATTACAAGCGTGTCTGCCTGCGATGAGCCGAAAAGGAGCGCTTTGCCGGGAGTCTTGCAGACAATCGAACTGAAACCTGAAATGCGCGAAATACCGATTAACTCAGCATCGCTTTCGTCGGTAAATATAAGGCTTGAGTTGCTTGACGCAAGAGTGCTTCCCGAAGATGTGATTGAAATTCCTTTTCGTACAGAAAGGTCGCATCCCGTGTACATTTTTACTTTTCCCGTGTTCTCAATCGAGATAGAGCGTATTCCAACAGGGGCGCCGCCAGTGAGTTTACCGATTGAAAGAACAGTCGAAATTCCGACATGTATGTTGAGGTTTGTGTAAATTGAGTAATCGCTGCCGTCATCAGGCATGGGGAATACAGTTTCAAGAGTTGTGTTGTTGTTCTTTCCTACGATGTAGAGGTCGGTACCGGAAGATGTGTCTGCACTTTCAAGATATACTGTTCCTGGCGGAGAATAAATCATGTTGCTGGTGAGAATGCGTTCTTTAGGAAATGCGGAAAAGTCTGTTGCATTCCTCTGATAGATTGCGATTCTACCGCCCGACCCGCGCGTGTCGGCACTTTTTCTCGAGCCAGTGCTGAATGAGTCGCGCGCTGTTACAAGGCCAGAGCCGAGAAGGGAGGCGCATTCTATCCACACGCTGCCACCGCAAGATCCGTAAGCGTTTATATCGGTTGAATATTGTCCGTCGGCTTCCACCGTGCCGTTGACGATAATATCTCCTGAAACAATAAGGTGTATTGCGCCGCCTCCGTTGAAGTTTCGACCTACGGCAGATCCCCAGTGGATAGGTCTTAAAATTGAGCCATACGGTTTTTGTCCCGCAAAACCGTATGAGGCGTATCCTGCGCCTTGCATATTTCCAGTTTTTCCGCCTGGACCTTTGCCGTTTGGATACCCTTTGCCTGTTGCGTTGATAGAGCCTCCTTCGTCGACAACGATATCTCCGGAAACGGACAGGTGAACCTTGGCGTTTTCAGTTGCTCCTGTGCCTTTTGTGTGTGTAAGCGTTCCGCCAGATTTTACATGGACAGATGATGCCGTGTTGGGAGCAGCTCCTGAGTCGTTGTATTTATTTAATTCTAAAATACCGTTTTTGTCGATTTCGATTGATTCGGTCACGGCAATCGGACTGTTGGCGATGAATTTCGCCGTTCCTCCGATATCGGCAAAAATCTTGAGCGAGCGCATAACTGCCTGGTTTCCGGCTGGCAGCGTTATCGTTACAGTCTTGTTTGCGCTCGCAGATATTTTTACGATTGTAGATTCGTCTGGCGTTGAGGCTGTAGACCAGTTTGCAGGATCTGTGTAATCGCCTGATGCTCCTCCTGTCCACAATGCCACATTAGCGGTGAAATCCCAATTAATGTTGTTTGAGTTGTTGATGCTAGTCGTGCCTGCAAAAATTGTTGCTCCTTTACTTGCGTCAGAATCTGAAACTATCACGCCGCCGACGTTGTCGTTGCCTTCAGGAACTGTAAGATACCAGGCTACGCCCGGCTGTGAAGAGGAAAGTGTGAGTGATGAGACTCCGCCTATTGAGCCAAGCAAGTTGAGTTTTGTAGCTTTAACTTCTTCTCCTGCGGCAAATGTCATTTTAATAGGCTTTATTGCCTGGCAGTTGAAAAACTCGGCTGTAAAACCGTGCGAACCGAACGAAATGTTTCCTCCGTTTTTGGAGACATTTAAAATATTCAGTGCACTGCTATCCAATAGAGCGGACAGCAACCTTTCTCTTTTAGTTGCTTGTAAGATATCATAAACGAGGGGTTGCTGTCAAACCCGAATCTTGAGATATTTACAATA
>JAEIGA010002430.1_pt1 | contig 29753 bp, 25 predicted proteins | sample 9270691 | NCBI WGS metagenome assembly JAEIGA01 (sample SAMN17057246, study PRJNA624740) | gut metagenome | biome: biome; isolation source: fecal sample | host: Bos grunniens | place: China: Xizang | collected 2019
CAGGTCTGATCTTGGAGAGGAACTCTGGTCAAAGTTCAAACCTTATGGGCATGTGGTAGTAAGAGTGTATGATGGAGGAAGAAACTATCAGGTATTTGTCCTTGATCCGAAATCTTACGATTATAGAATAATTTATAAATCAGACATATATGAATTGTAGTCTGAAAAGGCGATGGTGGTCTGCGGTAATGCCAGGTTTACCGTGCTTACCTCCAGACTTGTGAGAATGGAGTGGAGTGAGGACGGAGTCTTTGAAGACCGTGCTACTTTCGGCATTATAAACCGTGATCTGGAGGTTCCGGCTTTCGATGTCAGAAAGACAGGATCAAAGGTAGTTATCAAGACCTCTGACCTTACGCTTACATATACCGGAAAAGGAAGATTTTCATCAGAGAGAATCTGATAATCACATTCAAGATGGTCTCATGGAAACCGGGACAGGATGATTCTGCCAATCTTCTCGGAACATGCCGTACTCTTGACGGATGTGACGGTGTCAAGACTCTTGATCCATATGATCCGGGGCTACGCCTGTTTGTCGTTCCAGGACTTGGAGAATTTACCACATCCCTATATGAGGATGCTGATGAGACGTTGGAGATCGTATGTACCTATTCAGACCCTGAAATGATGTAAAGGTTGCTGCTCAGACACTATTCGTCAAACAGTAAACAACTTCAAATAACTAAAGGGGGGATGACTAAAACTGTGATTAGTCATCCCCCCCCCCTTTAGTTGTTACGGGATTTATCTGCCCTTATTTTACCTTCAGCATTTCTACAAGTCCCTTGAATGCAGCGTTGCTGAAATCTGATACAGTGCGGATCTCAAGTCCTTCCATGTCTGCAAGTTCTGTCCTTACAGCATCTTCCATGAAACGGAATGATCTGGAAATCTGGCCACCAAAGAGAAGACAGTTGATATTGTATCCTTTCAGTTTTTCCTTGATGTTCATTCCGATGAACTTTCCGACTCTGCTGAATACTTCAAGTGCTGTTGCATCGCCTTCACCTGCAAGAGCTCCCATAGCGGCTACTGTGAGACTTTCCTCAGGCTTCTGACCTGTTACTGCTTCCCACGTATTGTAGAATCCTCTTTTAGATGCATAATCTTCAAGGATACCGCCGTTATATGGCAGATTCCAGATGCTTACAAGCGGTCCTCCCGTTGCATTCTGAAGAACTTTGCCGTCGTTCGCCATTGCGAATCCGAGGCCTGTGCCAAGAGCAACCAGACACACGTTGTCATATCCTTTTGCGTTTCCTCCACACATCTCACCATAGAGCTGGGTGTTGACGTCATGGCCGAAAACCACAGGAATATCATATTTCGGTATCGAATCTGCTATAACTTCCTTTAGTGGCACATCCTTGATGGCTGAAAACTTATGGACCATACCTGAGATTCCGGTATTATAGTCAAAAGGTCCAGGCATGCAGATACCTATACCGGCCGGGGTGTAGCCGTAGTATTCAACAAGGGAAATTCCCTGGCGGACTGCTTCCGTCAGGGAATTGATTATTTCCTCCTTACTTCCGTCGGAGTCAATCGCGACAGTCTGCTGAGTACCTTCTACAAGTACACTGTCTGCTGTCATGACGCCGGACTTGATGAAAGTCCCTCCGACATCCATAAGTATGTATGCACTATTTCGGGTCATTCTCGAATCCTTCACGAAGTGTAGTCTTGTGGATGCGCACAGGCTCATTTCCAAGATTCTCCACTACATATTTACCCATATCAGCCGGAACGCAGACGATCTCCATGAAATCCATGTCGAAATAACGCTCTGGGTGCTCTACGCTGCGGATACGTACCTTGTCACCGTCAACAAGAGTAAGTACGTGGAACTTCTCGTTCTTAGTGTCCTGCTCACATACCTTTTCGAACTCGAGACGACGGAGTGAGATATACATCTGTGGGTTCTCACCGAGGATGTACTCTTCCCATCCTTCTCCCTTAGCATCAAGACGAGGCTCCTGAACGATATAGTCAGGGCTGTTCGGGTCGTGGATTACAGAATATCTTCTTTCCTGGTTAACGCACTGCTCGCCGAGATATGTATGGATAGGACGCTGCTTGCCATCAAAGTCGAGACGGAGGTAGTCATACATCTTGTATGTATATGAACCGATTGTGAGCGAACCGATCTCGAGAATCACTTGGTTTCTACCGCTTGAGTGGATAGTACCTGCTGGAAGCATTACCTGAAGACCAGGTACAGACGGCTCGTAGCTTACATATTTCATGTAATCGCAAGGGATCTGTTTTGTATCAGCATCCTCGATCTCCTTGAAGAACTGTGGAATGTCTGCATCATCACGGAAACCGATGAATGTCTTTGCTTCGTGTCCTGTAACTACCACATAGTAGCTTTCATCCTGACGACCGAACTCGTTGTAGTTCTCGATATTGAACTTTCCGTCAGAGTGGCACTGAACTGACATGTTACCTGTAGAATGGTATGAGTCATCCCAGTTGAAGCGGATAGGGAAGTATCCCTGGTATTTTTTCGCTGCCTTCTCACCCATAAGGTTCACACCCTCTTTGTGTACGAATGAGCAGTAGTTGATATCGAGCATTTCCTTACCAGCCTCAATGAGCAAACTTACCTCCATTGGGATGAAGTCGAATACCCATGCACAGTTTCTCATTTCCTTAGGAAGGTTACGCTGCTTCTTTATGTATGAACCACCCCATACTCCTTCAAGATAGCATGGCTTTGTACGGAACGGATACTTTACAAGCTGAGCACAGATGTCTGCAAACGATGAGAATGGCATCATCTGGAGCTTGCCAGGAGTGTTGTCATTGAAGAAGTAATCAGGAACATTGTTCTTCCAGAGTTCCTTTCTGAGCTGCACAGCACACTCGAAGTCGCAGTAGTAGCAACGGCGGATAGTGCGGTTGATGATACCTGGACGATCCTTTCCGAGGTTAGAGTACTCACCATTTCTGATACGGAGGATAGTTCTCATCGGAGTGAGGTCGAACCAGCACTTCACGTCATACATATCGCGGAACTCAGGAATCAAAGAACCGTATCCGGCAACAACAACGAGCTTGCCAGGAGTCTTCATTGCAGGAACATCCTTCTTGAATTGCTCCATCTTAGCCTCATCAAAGAGTCCGATATAGCCACCATGGTAAAGCTTACCATAAAGAAGGGTAGGGTCGATCTTTGTATCCCAGATAAGGTTAGGATCGATCATATCGTCGATTTCCTTGCCTGACTTGAGGGTGGCCTCATTTGAGTCAATTGCCTCGAATTCGAAACCGTTGATGACACACTCTCTTGCAAGAAGATCAACGAAAAGTTTCCAGTTTGCAGTAGTATAACCGTCGATGCCGACAATTACACCCTCTGACTTTACCTTGTCAGAGATTTCTGCGATGAATTTCTTTGCGACATTTGGAGTACCTCCTGTCACGATAGAATTGATTGTTTCTTCTGAAAGTTTCGGTCTGTTGATCGGCTTTGGATCATCAAACGGAAACGGGTTGTACATAAAACTCATTGTCTGTAATATTTATTTGTTATTAAATCCTTTATTTATACATGGTTCGCTAATCACCCATGTCTGTTCTGACAATGAGTTTTTAACGAGGACCCACCCTAAATCCCTCCCCCGGGGAGGGACTCCGGTTCAGAAGAACCGGGTCGGCTTTGCCGACTTGGTCTGTAATATTTATTTGTTATTAAATCGTTTATTTGATGCTGTAGAATTCGAATCCCATGATCTCGGCCAGGTCTTCGAGCTCCTTGCGGTAGTCACCATCCACGATTGCATAGTGCTGTGTAGCACCGATTCTGAGCACCTGCTCCCAAAGTTCCTTTACAGGCACAACGGGCTTGAAGATACCGTGGCTGTATGTTGCAAGAAGATGTTTCTTTGAGCTCTGTGGTGTATCTTTCTCTGAAAGACTTTCCACCATGAATGTGATGAGCTTGTATTTTCCATCCTCTTCATATAGACCTGCTACTGTCTTCATTCCTGGGCTGAAGCGGTTCCATGCAAAAGGAGCTCCGGCATATTTCCAGCTTGTCTTTGCGAAACGAACGTCGCGCGAGATGATCACGTTGTCCTGCCAATCAGGATCATTGTGGTCATTTGGACCAGCATGACCTCCGGCAAATGTGCCAAAGTCATCTTCGATGTGGAACGGCTCGATGAAGTTGACGTTCTTACCGCTCATCAGCTTGAGGATGTATGTGATTATACCTGCTCCTATGTCTGCCTCTGGAACGAGAACACTGACATTCTCGTTGAACCACTGAGGATAGAAGCCTGCGCGGCATCCTGCTGTCTTGAACGTAGCCTGGTCGATGTCGTTATATACATAGCAATCGATATTGTTCTTTTCAGCCAGTTTCTTGATGCCGAGAGTAGCTTTCACGCAGCCGATGAATTTGTCGTACTCGACATCTTCCATCATCTTGTATTTGCCTGTCAGCTCGTCTGCATATTCCTTTACCTCCTGGTCTGTAAGGTTCTCGATCTCGATGCCGTAATCACTGTATGGGAGATAGTGAATCTCAGGTCCTATCTTGGTGAAGAGGTCGTAATTGTCGATATATGTGCTCCACATAGCCTCGTTCATGTTGGCCATGAGACCAACATTCGAGTTGCGAAGGATCGCACGTGTTCTTGCAGCATTAGCATAGATGCGCACTTTTTCTGTCACCTGCTCGCGAGTACCCATGATGGTCTTCACATTCTTGCGAGGCACTCTCTTGATGCTTCCAGAGCCTTCGAGTGAACCAACAAGTGTTCCTGCACATAGGTAGTCTACGAAATCATCCTCGTCAAGAGTTGTCTCGAATGTCATCTTAGGCTTAGCTACGTTGCAGAAAATGATAGGAATCTGAGGGCAGTCACGAAGGAATCTGATCCATGCGAAGTCCTCACTCCATGAAAGGAATTCAGCATAGATGAAGTCAACCTTCTCTGCATAGAAAAGGTCCATCGCCTTCTGAGCGTCCTCTCTTTCATAAACAATACCCGGATCCACGAGATCAAGGAAATCCATTGATGCCTTGATGCTCTTTACTGCAATTTCCTTTCTCTCTCCATATGTACCTCTCTGAGGTCCATAGAGATTCTTGAAACGTGGTGAAGCGATAAGCAGGAGACCTGCTTTCGGCTTTCTGGTTTTAAGCTCAGCTTTCATATTTATGCTTTGTTGATTTTATCGTAATCGTTCTGATAACTTGTCTTGCTGACAATGATCATAAGCACGCCGCACACAATCCAGATAACTCCCAATACAGGGAATGTAACCGAGAGGCTGCCCAGACTTTCTTTCATGGATCCCAGAACAACCGGAGCAAGTGCTCCTACAGCGAAACCTGTAGTAATCATTGCACTGGAGCATGATGCGTGAAGTCTTGATGGTGTCACGTCATACAATACGGTATATGTGTTTGCGTCAAAGAATGCTCTGAAGAATCCCCAGCCTGCAAAGCAGAGATAAAGAACCCAAATAACCTTGCTGTTACCCATGATGAAAAGGAAAACAGCTCCTACAATGAGTCCGAATGCCTGAAGAAGCATACGTGCCTTGTTGCTCTTGGCAGCAAACTTATCTGAAAGGGAACCGGCAAGAAGAACTCCGATGAATGCAGCTACATATGTGTAGAACATCGAATTGAAGCCGGCAGCTGCCTGTGTCTGTCCAAACTCCTCCTGAAGATATGCAGGAACCCATGTCATGAATCCTGTGATCACGAAGATCAGACCGCTGAATCCGATAGTGAGCATAAGAGCTGTAGGGGTGGTGAACACTACCTTGAAACCGTCAAGGATTCCAACTTTCTCAACCTTCTTCTCTGTTGCTGGAGTTTCATCCTCCTTCTTGTCCTTAAGTCTGATAGCCATGATTACACCCCAGACAATTCCTACTGCACCGAAGATGATGAATGAATACTGCCATCCAAGCTTGTCAGCAATATAACCTGCAAGCCATCCGGCAAGGATAACTCCGACATAGTATGCTGTCTGGTGTATCGACATTGCGCGGGCACGGGTGTCTGTGTGATATTGTCCCAGAAGCGAATAGTTCGCAGGGCCGAAGAATGCTTCTCCGCCTCCTGTTGCAACACTACGGAGCAGGATAAGCATTATTACACCTGTAGCCAGACCAGTGAACATGGTCGCAACGCTCCAGAAGATGATGGCAACAGTAACAACCCACTTACGGCTGAGTCTGTCACCTGCAAGTCCCCCGAGTGGAACCATGAATGCATAGCAGAGATTGAAGATGGTTGCGATGAGTCCGATTGATGTGTCGGTAAGATGAAGATCATCGCGGATTGCAGGAAGAACGGTGTTGAACACCTGTCTGTCTGCCTGATTAAGCAGATAAGCCATCCATAGCAGGATCAGTACCTCCCACTTGTACCAGCTTGATTTTGGGGTTTGTTTGATCATTACTGTATAAATAATTAAAGGTATATTAGCTTTATATATAATTTGCGCGCAAATATAATAAAAAAATCAAACATAGGTGTAGTGTGGTGTGACAATATTCTAAAATTGATTTTACTGCATATTCATATTGATTTTGATATTATCAAAGAAATCTGTTATTTTGCATAAATAAGTATCGATTTCATGTATAAAAAATTCTTCATCAATCCAACCGTAAGCATTCCTGTCTACAAGCAGGTCATTTCACAGATAGAACAGAAGATTATCTCGGGAGAGTTCGCTCCAGGTACACAATTGCCTTCGATGAATGTACTTGCAGCCAGTCTTGATATTTCGAAAGAAACAATCAAGAAAGCATACGCTATCCTGCGTGACAGAGGTGTGGTGGAGCCACGTCAGGGAAAGGGCTTTTACGTAAGAGGAAATGAAGGAGACAGACCGCTCAGGATTCTCCTCCTTTTTGATAAATTGAGCTCGTACAAGCATGTCCTCTTTCAGTCGTTCATTGACAAGATAGGCAAGGATGCGGAGGTTACAATTCGCATTCATAATCAGAATCTTGACGTACTGGAATTCTTTATTGATGAAGATGTCGATAATTTTGATTACTACCTTGTTACGCCACATTTTCCGCTCGATGCACCATCTCAGAACAGAATGCTGAGCCTCCTTAAACGCATCCCTAACAGAAAGCTTATAATTGTTGATAGAAATCTGCCTGACCTGCCTGGTAATTACGGTGCTGTCTATCAGGATTTCTCTACCGATATCACTCATGCTCTTGCGGAAGGATTGGAGAAGTTGAAGAAGTTCTCAAAACTGAATGTGGTTGTGATGCCAAACAGTCTTTATGCTGGACAGATTATTACAGGTATTGAAGATTTCTGCGCAAAGAATTCCCTTGACGTCGAGTTTCATAATGGCGTATCTGATGAAATCGTACGAAGTAATGAAGTATATCTCATGCTAAATTCACAGCATGATTCCGGACTACTCCGCTTTGCCAGCATAGCTAAGGATAAGGGGCTTGTTATGGGTGAGGATGTAAGCATCATATCCTATAATGACTTTCCAATCAATGAGATAATCCTTAATGGTCTCACTGCGGCATCTACGGACTTTGAACAGATGGGAGAACTGGCTGCAAAGATGATCCTTGACAAGACATTGGTAAAGGTCAAGTGTGACTTCCGTCTCATAAGACGCAGCACATTCTAATATAAAATATTCACCATATTCCACTTCTATATGACTACCCCAGATAAATATTTGAAGGAAACAGCTGATTATTCAGCTGAGGATGCCAGATTCATGGAAATGGCCATCAATCTATCTGTTGAAAATATTGATAGCGGAGGAGGACCCTTCGGTGCCGTAATCGTACGAGATGGGGAAGTGATCGCAACAGGAGCAAACCGTGTGGTGCCGAATTCTGACCCGACTGCACATGCCGAAGTCATGGCGATCAGGAATGCCTGCGCAAAATTAGGTACGTTCCAACTTACAGGTTGTACCGTCTACAGCTCATGTGAGCCTTGCCCGATGTGTCTGAGTGCTCTATATTGGGCCGGAGTCAGCAGAATATGCTACGGCAACACCAAGGACGATGCAAAGGCAATCAACTTTGATGATTCATTCATATATGATCAGCTGGAACTGAAGTACGAAGAGCGCTCTATCAAATGCGAACATTTCATGCGTTCAGACGCCCTCCGTGCCTTCAGAAAATGGAGTGATAAAGAAGATAAGGTCGAGTACTAGCAAGACCTCATAGCTTTTCCGGAATGCTTGATCGCTTCGGCGTCAAGCATTTCGTTGTCTAAAACCCTGACACCATTGATGAATACCTTCTCGATGCCGAACGGTTTCTCCTGGTCTGGCTGACCTTCTCGCAGCTTCTTCTCGTCAAATACAGTAAGATCTGCATAATAGCCAGGTTTGAGATATCCTCTTTCCTTGATTGAGAATCGGTCTGCAACCGCTCCTGTCATCTTTCTGATGGTATTTGGCATTGTGTCACCGGTTCCGCAGAGGGAGAACTTGAGGAACTTAGGGAAGCAATCATAGATGGCCGGATTCTGCACGCCATGATCCTCGACCCAGGCATCTGTCATGTATAGACATCTGTCGTCCTTAGAAAGCTCGCTGACGATTTCAGGCGTGCTGTATGGACCCATGTTTACACGTCCCTTGAAGTTACTGATTTCGCATAGATCAAGGTATGCGTCGAGACACGATTTACCCATCTCCTTCGCAATCTGAGCGACTGTCTTACCCTCATATTTCTCATATCCAGGGCCGATGTATGCAATCTGAATGTCGTTCCATCCAAATCCCAGAAGAGCGATTGAAGCAGCAATGAGAACACCCAGTTTTGCCTTGTTGAACCAATTGCGTTTCTGAGCAGGTGTGAGAGCCTGATACCAGGCAGGAAGAATGACAGTAATGACTGACACTCCCAAAAGCTCGCTGTAAATGTCAAAGCCGATATCCACGCCTTTGTCCTTTAGTCCATGAAGGATAGACATCAGTTCATCCTTGCATCGGAAAGAACGTCTTCCTACGAAGATGGCATGCGAATAATGCAGCTTCATATGTGTGCCTTCAGCAATCTCCACTAGTTCGTCCAGTGCTCTGAGCAGATGGGGACGTCCCAGAAGGGGATAGGTCATTGATACGGCAGAACATGCTCTTGGATGTACTGTCATAGGCCTGTCATACTTCTCACACAGCCTCGCTACTTCCTTGAGTTCATCACTGCCGGCATATATTCCCGGTTCATACATCAGGCCTAACGACAATCCGCATGCGCCCTCCTTCAGGGCATTCTCCATGATGTCAAGCATCTTCTTGCGCTCTTCATCAGTCAAAGGTCTGTTGTCATATCCCGCAACACTTGCTCTGGCTGTACAATGTCCGGCGAGAACTGCTATGTTGCAAGGTGTGTTTCCGTCAATGGCTGAAAAGAACTCGGATACTGACGGATAGATACCCGTAGTGTCATTGAATGAGAAGAGGCCTCCGCCGACTTTATCGACGTTTGATGTGTCAGATTCGAAACCTACAGCAGAAAGGCCGCAGTTTCCAGTCACGAAAGATGTGATACCTTGACGGATGAATGGCTCGAAATATTTCTGTGTGTCATTCTTTATCGCAAACCAGTCGTTATGAGAATGAGCATCGATAAATCCGGAAGATACAGAAAGTCCCTCGAGATCGATGGTCTCCCATCCATCTTCAGGCTGAATATTCTTCTCTACCTGTACAATCTTATCATTATCTACAAGAATATCTCCCTTGAACGGCTCCGATCCGGTTCCGTCATAAATTAATGCGTTCTTGAACAGTTTCATAGGTTTAGGTATAATGTTATTTTCTTGATACAATTGTCCCTGTTGTCTGGTTTGTCGGCATAACGAGAATTTCTGCAATCTGCATGTGCTCCGGGGCTGATGCGGCAAAGTATGCAACCTCAGCAATGTCGTCACCGTTCAAGGCTTCAATGCCTTGACAGCTGCCTTTGTTGCGCAATAGACGCTTCCTCCTGGATATGCTGCATCACCTGCGATAGAACCGATATTGATGATATGTCCGCAACCGCGCTCGATCATTCCGGGAACGACAAGGCGTGTCATCGACAGAAGAGCTTTGATATTGGTGTCGATCACAACATCCCACTCGTCAAGGTTGCCTTCGTGTTCTTTGTCGACACCTACGGCAAGACCGGCGTTGTTGATAAGAATATCGATAGCTTTCCATTCTGGTGGTAGTGCTTCAAGTGATTCTGCAGCCGCTTTACGGTCGCATCCTTCTCCAATTCCGCTTGAAGCACCGGTTATCAGTACAGTCTTGTTCATTTTAGGTCAATTTTCTCAAAGATATAACATTTTTTCGATTATCTTTGCAGAAATATCTGCAGGGGTGCCCGGGTGACCGAGGCTGAGATCATACCCATGAACCTGATCCGGGTAATGCCGGCGTAGGGACGCATAATCTCATTGAACATGTGTGCATATGCACCATGTCTGCCCCTTGCATAAATGTGCATACATTATGCGAGGTTTTTTATTTCTTGCAGCGCTGACTGCGCTGATCCCTTTCTCTGCACAAGGTGTGGAGAAAGAAGCGACCGATGAAAAGGTCGAGAGGCTGGACAGTATCGTGGTCTCAGCTTCACGTGCAGGTCATAATACACCTGTAACCTACACGATGATCAGGAAAGAGGTTCTTCAACGAACCAATCCGATCAATTCGCTTCCAATGAATCTTGGACTTCAGCCTTCTGTCGTGTCTGTTAATGAAGGTGGTACAGGTCTTGGCTATTCAAAGATGAGTGTCAGAGGATCCAAAGGTTCTCAGATCAATGTCACACTAAACGGAATCACCCTCAATGATGCTGAGTCACAGGAAGTGTTCTGGGTGAATCTTCCTGCTTTATCCTCAATGCTTTCCAGCGTACAGCTTCAGAGAGGACTTGGCACTTCTGCAAACGGAGCGGGAGCCTTTGGAGCCAGCATTAATATGAGCACTGCCTCAGTCAGCCAGGATCCTTTTGGTGCGGCTGAAATGTCCGTAGGCTCATATGGGACTTTTGTAGGTACTTTTTCAGCAGGTACCGGCCTGACCCGGTCAGGGCTATATTTCAGCGCGGCATACTCACAGGGGTTGACAGATGGCTATATCCGAAATGCCTATGCTGATGTGAAATCTGCAATGGCAGTGCTGGGATGGCTGAATAACCGCAATTCCATCAGATTGACCTATCTGATGGGAGACCAGAAGACAGGTATCACTTGGGAAGGTATCAGCCTTGAGCAATATGAGAAAGACAGGACATATAATCGTGCAGGAGAGTACTACGACCAGTTTGGTAATGTACATTACTATGATAATGAGACGGACAATTACACACAGCATCACCTTCAGTTAAACTATACACATTCCTTTTCAGATCACCTGGCCTGGAGCACAACATTCAATTATACTCGTGGTGACGGATATTATGAAAATTACAAGGTATCCGATCAGTTTTCAAAATATATGATGCAGAATCCGGTGATTGATGGTGTGGAGTATGGGGCTGGTGATTTCATTATCCGCGAGGCATTGGCAAATGATTATTATGTCCTGAATTCGGATCTTCGATATACATCCGACAAGATGAAAGTGACTGCAGGCATTAATCTTTCACGTTACGACGGAGATCACATCGGAAAGGTCCTCTGGAGCAATGTGCTGGGAGATTCATATGAATATGATAGCCATAAATGGTATCTGAACAGGGGACTCAAGCATGAGACAAACGTATTTTTGCGTGGAGAAATGCTTGTTACAGAGTCGTTGACAGCATATGCGGACCTTCAGTACAGAGGAGTGTGGCTTACAATGTCTGGACATGAGGACGATGGTGTACTGCTTGATCATTATGATGACTGGCAGTTTTTCAATCCACGCGCCGGCCTTTCGTACCGTATTGATCCAGCTTCAAGATTATATGCATCTGCAGCCCTGGGACATCGAGAACCAGGACGAAGCGATATCAAGGAGCTGATTCTTGATGCCAACAAAGCCGCATCTGCTGGAGCTGAAAACAGAGGCATAGATATCAGACCTGAAAAGATGCTGGATATAGAAGTTGGTTACGAGTATACGACAGATAAATTGTCCTTGTCTGCAAATCTATATTTGATGGAGTATTGGGATATGCTGCTTGAGACAGGAAAGCTGAGCAGTGTCGGCTATGCCATCAAGGAGAATGTGCCTCGCAGCTGGCGTCGAGGAATCGAGCTGGCAGCGGGTTGGAAGGCCTTGAAATGGCTTCAAATAGGAGGTAATATAACTCTGTCAACCAATAAGATACGCGAATACACTGCCTATTATGAAATGTATGACAATATGAATGACTGGAACTACCTTGGACAGCATAAGGTAGAATTTGAGGGAACTGATATTTTGATGTTTCCTTCCATTGTGGGTATGGCTTCGGTGACATTCAAGCCATTTGTCGATTCTCCAAATTCATTGAGGACATTATATGCGACTTTGAACGGCAAATATGTCGGCAGACAATACTATGACAATACATCTGCTGACGAGCGAAGCATACCGGCATATTTTGTAGGGGATTTCAGTATGGGATACGAGATACCTCTTGGAGGAAGTGCATGTATTAGTAGAGAATCCTCGATAAACCTTTCTTTCCACATCAACAATCTTTTCAATAGGAAATATTATGCAGATGCATGGATCTGGAGGGCTTATTTCAAAGAGGATGACCTGTATTACTCCGACACAGGAATCTACCCGCAGGCTCCGCTCAACTGTATGTTCAAGCTTGCATACTGGTTCTGATACAAATAAATGCCGTCACATAAAAGGAGTATGTATTGATTATTAGCAGAAAGTTCGTTAAGTTTGCTAAATTCAATTTGGATTTCCTATGAAAAGAATCGCAGAAAATAATCTAAAGCCATCCCACACTCCTGAGTATAAGTTTACAAGCCCATGGCATATCATAAATGTGGATCAGGATATGAATTATCATCCGAATCAGTTCTGCTTATGGTAACATTTACACTTTCGCTGATTGTTCTGATTGCCGGTTATTTCGTCTATGGCTCTTTTGTGAATCGTCTCTTCGGTCCTGATGACCGTAAGACTCCGGCTCTTACAAAAGCCGATGGCGTGGATTTCATACCTCTGCCGACATGGAAGATATTCATGATCCAATTCCTGAACATCGCCGGCCTGGGTCCTATTTTCGGAGCAATTATGGGAGCTCAGTTCGGCACTGCGTCATATTTATGGATTGTATTCGGAACAATATTCGCCGGAGCAGTACATGATTTCTTTTCCGGTGCATTGTCCATCAGAAATGGGGGAGAAAGCTTGCCGGAAATTGTCGGAAGATATCTTGGATCGAAAACCAGGAAAGTCATGTGTGTATTCACACTTGTCCTGATGGTTCTGGTCGGTGCAGTTTTCGTAAGCGGACCAGCTGAACTGCTTGCAGGAATGACACCAGACTGGATGGATTCAATCTTCTGGATAGCAGTCATTTTCATTTATTACATTCTGGCTACAATACTTCCTGTTGATAAGATAATCGGAAAGATATACCCGCTTTTTGCCATTGCTTTGCTCTTTATGGCAATAGGTATACTTGTGATGCTTTATGTCAATAATCCGGCATTGCCTGAAATCTGGGACGGCTTCGGAACCAAATACGAGAAGAATCCGATTTTCCCAATGATGTTCATTTCCATAGCCTGCGGCGCGATCAGCGGATTCCATGCGACCCAGTCACCGCTGATGGCCAGGTGCATGACAAGTGAAAAGCATTGCCGTCCGATCTTTTACGGTGCAATGGTTGCGGAAGGCATCGTCGCCCTTATATGGGCCGCTGCTGCAACATACTTCTTTCAGGAGAACGGTATAGTTGACCAGCTTACAGGAAAAGCATATTCAGGAGCCGTTGTGGCTACCAGCATCTCAAAGGAATGGTTAGGAGCTGTAGGTGGTGTCCTGGCTATTCTCGGTATCGTCGCAGCACCTATCACAAGCGGCGACACCGCTCTGCGTTCTGCCCGACTGATTGCTGCTGATTTTCTTAAGATTGACCAGCGTCCTATCAGCAAACGTCTTCTGATCGGTGTCCCATTGTTCATTATTACTTTTGTAGTTCTGGCCTACAGTCTCAGAGATGCTGATGGATTCAAGATCATATGGAGATACTTCGCATGGTGCAACCAGACACTTTCTGTCTTTACGCTTTGGGCGATTACGGTATATCTGGTGCGCAGCAGGAAGAACTATTACATAGCTCTGTTGCCTGCACTTATGATGACATTGGTATGCTCAACCTATATATGCATAGCTCCTGAAGGACTCTCGCTTCCTGCACAGCTATCATACATTCTCGGAGGCGTCTGCACTTCAGTTGCACTTGTATGGTTCATTACCTGGTATAAACGAAACAAAGTAAACACTAATCTATAATTATGGAAAAAACATGGAGATGGTTCGGTCGTAAAGACCGCATTACACTTGAGATGCTTCGTCAGATCGGAGTAGAGGGCATTGTGACAGCCCTTCATGATGTCCCAAACGGACAGGTGTGGACACGCGAAGCTATCCGCGACCTTCGTGAATACATCGAGAGCTTCGGCATGAGATGGTCGGTAGTAGAGTCCCTTCCTGTATGTGAGAGCATAAAGTATGGTGGTCCTGACAGAGACCAGCTGATTGCCAATTATAAGGAAAGTCTTCGCAATCTTTCAGCCGAGGGCATTCATACAATCTGCTACAACTTCATGCCAGTACTTGATTGGGCAAGAACAGACCTTGATCATCCGAATCCAAACGGAACCACAAATCTCTACTTCTCATATTCTGAATTTGCATACTTCGATATATATATAGTGGGACGTGAAGGTGCAAGACAGGAATGGGCATCTTTCAAGGTTCCCGGCATGGATACAGGACGTGATATCCTTGCTGAGGTAGAGGCGCTTAGAGAGAAAATGACTCCTGAGGCAGAGCATAAGCTTGTGGAAAACATCATTGTAAAGACACAAGGTTTTGTCAGCGGAAATATCCGTGAGGACGACGAGCGCCCGGTGGAACTCTTCAAACAGCTGCTCTCACTTTACGACGGAATCACCAAGGATCAGCTCAGAGAGAATATGAAATATTTCCTTTCTGCTATCATGCCTGTTTGTGAAGAGTGCGGAATGAATATGTGCGTACATCCGGACGATCCTCCATTCCCAGTACTCGGACTTCCTCGTATTGTCACTTCTGAGGAGGATATCGAGTGGTTCCTCAATGCTGTCGACAATCCTCATAACGGCCTTACATTCTGCGCAGGATCACTTTCTGCAGGTGCTCAGAATAATGTTGTTGAGATGGCAAGGAAATTCGCACCTCGCACTCACTTCATCCATCTGCGCTCATGCCATATCTTTGAGAACGGAGATTTCACAGAGGCAAGTCATCTTGGCGGAAGGGCAAACATCATCGAACTTGTGAGAATATTAGAAAAGCAGAACCCGGAACTTCCGATGAGAGTGGATCATGGAATGACAATGCTTGGTGACGAATCACGCGGATATAATGCCGGTTATGCATTTCTGGGAAGAATGTTCGCCATGGGTCAGGTGCAGGGCATAATGGCTACAGTTGATAATGAATTAGGACTTAAATATAAAATTACGGGATTCTATGAATAATCTATTTGACATCAACGGTAATGTGACAGTCATTACCGGAGGTACAGGAGTACTTGGACGTGCAATCGCAAAATATCTTGCACTCAACGGAGCAAAGGTCATAATCCTCGGCCGTAAAGAGGATGTTGGAGATCAGATTGCTCAGGAAATCTGCGCAGAAGGCGGTGTGTGCGAATTTATGAAGACTGATGTCATGGATGCAGCTGTCGTAAAGAAGAACTGTGAGGATATCCTTGCTAAATATGGCCGCATCGATACACTTCTCAATGCTGCAGGCGGTAATATGCCAGGCGCAACTATCGGTCCTGACAAGACCATCTTCGATCTTCAGGTCAACCAGTTCCAGACAGTGCTCGACCTTAATCTTACAGGAACAGTGATTCCTACACAGGTATTCCTGGAACCAATGGTCAAGCAGGGCAAGGGCTCGATCATCAATTTCTCCTCAATGGCTGCTTTCCGTCCATTGACAAGAGTTGCAGGTTATGCTGCCGCTAAAGCAGGCATCTCAAACTTCACTGCGTTCATGGCAGCTGAGTGTGCAAAGAAGTTCGGTGAAGGCATCCGAGTCAATGCAATCGCTCCCGGTTTCTTCCTTACCGAGCAGAACCGTTCGCTTCTGACCAATCCTGATGGAACATATACTCAGCGTGGTCAGGACGTGATCCGCCAGACACCATTCGGACGTATGGGAGATCCGGAAGAACTATGCGGTACTATCCATTACCTTATGTCAGACGCATCTAAGTTCGTTACAGGAACTGTTGCAGTCGTGGATGGTGGCTTCAATGTATTTGCAATGTAAATCTTATCTATGAAAAAAATACTGACAGCGATCATATTCGCGCTATTTACAATTTCAGTATCTGCACAGGTAAAATGGTTTGATGCAGCTGAACTTACCATTATCGGCAAGCCTATTGCAACATCAGAGCCCTTTACACGTATTGATGGTTCTGTCTATAAGTTCAATGACAAGACCATCGACAGATATGCTTCATATTCCACAGGTCTGGCTGTGGTCTTTGAGACTAACAGCACCACAATCAAGGCAAAATGGACGACTGGAGACAAAATTTCATATGCAAACATGTCTGCAATTGCCTTCAAAGGACTTGACCTGTATATCATGAAGGATGGAAAGTGGGTCTTTGCCGGAGTCGGTTCGCCAACAATGAAGAATGCACCATTCAGCAATCATGAAGATACCATCATAAAGAATATGGCAGAAGGCACCAAGCAGTGTATTCTGTATCTTCCATTGTTCGACAATGTTTATTCACTTGAAATCGGAATCGATGAAGGTGCATATATCAAGCCAATGGATAACCCTTTCCGTCATAATATCATCATACATGGATCAAGTATCACCCACGGTGCATCTGCAAGTCGTGCCGGAATGACATATCCTGCCCGCTTCGGACGAGACAATGGACTATATACATGCAACCTGGGATTCAGCGGAAAGTCTAAGCTCCAGGAGGAATATGCATATTACCTTGCTGACATAAAGGATGTTGATGCATTTATATTTGATACGTTCTCCAATCCTCATGCAGATGCCATATATGAGAAGTTTGATGAATTTGTTGATATCATACGTGCTGCGCATCCTGATGTCCCTATGATTTTCCTTCAGACTGAGCGCCGTGAAACAAGAAACTTCAATGTAAAACGTGAGGCATCCGAGGCAGCAAAGCAGGAAGCTGCTGAGACTGTAGTAAAGAGAAGGATGAAGACTGACAAGCATATGTATTTCATTTCATCTGAGGAGTTCCTCGGTCATGAGCACATTGCAACTGCCGACGGTACTCATCCGACAGATCTTGGATTTACATATATGCTGGAGAGCATCACTCCGCCGATCAAAAAGATACTTAAAAAATATAAGATCAAATTCTGATCATGCCGCGAATAAAACACCTCGGTCACATTCATGTTGATTTGTGACCGAGGTGTTTTGTAAATATGCAATATTAAGGATTCTAGCTAAGTCCTTCGATGAGGCCGTCGACGATGTCGATCTTCACTGCCTGAGGAACCTTAGGCAGGCCTGGCATGCGGATGATGTCGCCTGCGATAGCCACGATCATCTCAGAACCAGAGTTGATCACGATATCCTTGATATCGAAGTCAAATCCTTCAGGAGCACCATATGCCTTCGCATCCTGTGAGAATGAGTACTGAGTCTTGGCAATGCAGATAGGGAAGTGTGAGAATCCCATCTTTTCTGCTGCTGCTATCTTCTTTTTGGCTGTCGCAGAGAATGATACATTAGATGCTTTGTACAGATTCTTTGCTACGGCCTCGACCTTTGACTTGATGCTCATGTCATCGCTATATGTGAATTGGAGAGGGCCAGAAGGCTTCTTCTCGATAGTCTCAACGACAAGGTTTGCAAGGTCAACAGCTCCTTCGCCACCTTCAGCCCATGCATTGTTCAAAGCAAATGATACGCCCATTTCCGCGCAGTGCTCACGTACGAGGTTGATCTCCTCCTCTGTGTCTGAAGAGAACTTGTTGAAACATACAATGACAGTCTGGCCGAAGCTCTGAAGATTCCTGATATGTCTGTCAAGGTTTGCAAAACCCTTCTTTACGCCTTCCGCATCCGGTTTCTGGATGTTCTCTAGGGCTGTACCTCCGTGCATCTTGAGTCCGTTGAGAGTAGCCACAAGAACTGTAAGGTCTGGGCTGAGTCCACTCTTGCGGCACTTGATGTTGAAGAATTTCTCCGCTCCAAGGTCTGCTCCGAATCCAGCCTCAGTGATGACATAGTCACCGAAACTCATTGCAGTCTTGGTGGCGATGATAGAGTTACATCCGTGTGCGATATTTGCGAACGGACCTCCATGGATGAATGCAGGTGTTCCCTCTGTAGTCTGAACGAGGTTAGCTTTTAGAGCATTCTTCATAAGCACGAGGATGGCTCCTGTAACTCCCATATCCTTTACCATGAAAGGCTTGTCGTCAAATGTGTATCCGAGAAGAATGTTGTCTATGCGTCTTCTCATGTCATCCATATCTGTTGAAAGACAAAGAATCGCCATGAGCTCGGATGCTGGAGTTATATCGAAACCTGATTCAGCAGAAAGACCGTTTGTACGAGGACCGAGACCTGTGACAATGTTTCTGAGGGAGCGGTCATTCACGTCAAGAACACGTTTCCAGAGAACTTCCTTTAGGGCAAAACCTTCTGCCTGATGCTGATAAATGTAATTATCCAATAGTGCAGATATCATGTTGTGTGCAGAAGTCACGGCATGAAAATCACCTGTAAAATGAAGGTTGATGTCTTCCATGGGTACTACCTGAGCATATCCGCCTCCAGCAGCTCCTCCTTTCATACCGAAGCAAGGTCCGAGAGACGGTTCACGAAGTGCTACGATGGCATTCTTGCCGATCTTATTCAATCCAAGAGCAAGTCCGACAGACACTGTAGTCTTGCCGATACCGGCTTTTGTGGCAGTGATCGCTGTAACAAGAACGAGCTTGCTCTTTGCTATCTTCTCCTCATTGATGAGAGAACGTGAAACCTTGGCCATGTAATGACCGTACTGAGAGACTTTTTCTTCAGGGATTCCGATGCCTTCAGCAACCTCTGTAATTCTGCGCATCTTGACGCTTCTTGCAATTTCGATATCTGTTTTCATATTGTATGTAATGTTCTTGATTGAAGAGTTCTCGCGCAAAGATACGAAATTCAACATATAGTTTGTATTTTTGTATTGTTATTCTTTAACTATATAATTATGACAACCTTGTCGCACCGTATCAAAGGATATTTCAAGAGATATATCGTAGATGCACTGAGCCATATGGCATTCGGTCTGTTCTGCTCACTGATTCTGGGACTTATCATCGGGCAGATTTCCAAAATTCCCGGAATGGATTTTCTGGGTTTCATATCTGATGCATTGTCGGCGAAGTCTCCGTTGATAGGAGCATGTATCGGTCTCGCAATTTCTTATGGCCTGTCATATGCCCATCTTGTGATAATTTCCTCAGCTGTAGTCGGTGCATTGGGATATCAGTTCGGTGGCCCTGTGGGTGCTTATGTATCTGTCGTAATCGCTTCAAGAGTGGGAGCGTTGGTATCGAAAAAGACACCTGTGGACATAATAATCACACCTCTTGTCACCATAGTTGCCGGAGGACTGATAGCAAAATACTGCTGTTCCCCGATCAATGACTTCATGCTATATCTTGGATCCGTTGTCAATGAAGCCACAAAGCTCAATCCATTCATGATGGGCGTCACTGTGTCTGTACTTGTCGGATGCACTCTGACCTTGCCTATCAGCTCTGCAGCTATATGCATCATGCTTGGCCTGGATGGCCTGGCAGCAGGAGCAGCTACCGCCGGATGCTGTGCCCAGATGATAGGATTTGCAGTGATAAGCTATGGCGACAACGGCATCGGCGGATTCCTTTCTCAGGGATTGGGAACTTCCATGCTGCAGATCGGAAATATCGTACGTAAGCCTATCATTTGGCTTGCACCTACGCTCGCTTCTGCAATTCTTGGCCCCATATCTACTATGTGTCTGAAAATGACAAATAATGCCATTGGAGCAGGAATGGGAACATCGGGACTCGTAGGTCCACTTGCAGCATATACGACAATGATCGAACCTGGAATGTCATCAGGTCCGATCATCGGCGAAATCATATTTCTCTATTTCATTGCCCCTGCAGTAATCTCGCTTGCCATCCATCTCGTGATGAAGAAGTTTGGACTGGTAAAGAAAGGGGATATGAAGCTGTAGCTATTTAAGATTATCATTAAGGGAAGCGTCTGTAAATGGATATGGGGCATACATCTTTGAGTCGTCCCAGACTCCGTCTACAGGCACTTTTTCGTTTCTTTCGATGCCGGAAGCGACCTCGATCATAGGATTTGTTTTCCTGTACTCGAAATGATCCTTGAATCGGTACATGCGGAACATATCACGTGAGCGAGTAGCAAATCCGCTCCAGTAATATCCGGCAACCTCCCATCCATGCTCGTTATATGCAGCCTCAGCAAGTTCCTCAGCAGTCATTCCTGTAGTGTAGAGGTTCGATGTTGTTCCGTCAGCACGATTACGGACAGCATTCAGCGCATCAACTGCCTCAGCTGTCACATTTCCAGACCTTCCAACTGCCTCTGCATACCAGCAATATACCTGCGAAAGACGTATGACCTGGATAGTCTTGTCACCATATGCAATACATCCGTTTGGATCGGTGTAATCGAACTCCTGTCCTTGAACTGGTCCTTCAGCAGTTTTCATAAAAACAGGAGCGACTACTTCTCTTGCTGAATCTGGGTCGTACCACCAATCTCTGAGGACGCCACCCAGAAGAAGCTGTGGAAAGTAAGTAGCATCCTTACGTGGTCCTTCAGGGAACTCTTTCCAGAACTTTATCTCTCCGTTAGTGTCACCCCATCCACCTGCCATTTCAAGCAGACAGTCTGTAGCAGGAGTCGCATTCGAAGTCCTGTCTCGATTATAGTATATTCCAAGCAGAAGTTCCTTATTGCTTCTGTTATGCTTGATAGAATGAATATCGCTGAAGTTCTCGAGAAGTGAATAATAATACGTGCCGTTTCCAGCTTCTGTAATTACCTCGTAAGCCTTTTCTGCAGCATCCTCATAATATTCAGTCTTATTCATCGGCCATCCAGCCATACACATATATACGTATGACATGGTTGCTTTCACTGCACCTCTGCTGACAGCTACATTGACTCCATTCTGAAAATAAGGTGCCTTAGAATAGTTGTCAGGGCACCATTCCTCAGCAAACTTCAGGTCATCAAGGATCAGATCATAGATATCCTCAATGGCAACCAATTCTGCGTTGTAGTCTATCTCCTCTTTCAGCATCACCGGCACAGGACCCCATGTGGTCACAAGATAGAAATACGAAAACGCTCTCCAATAATGAGCCTGGGCTTTGGCCTGATTGATCAGTTCCTCGCTTACGCCAGGTGTGCGGCCAGCGTTATTGATGATGAAGTTGGCAGCTTTGATCACTTTGAATCTCTGCTCCCAGAGAGTCTGCATCCAGGCATTGTTGTTCTTTACATCGTACTGGTCAAATTCACGCAGCGACTGCTTGTTGCTGGCAGGGTGTGTCGAGATGTCGTCACCGCTCAGAAAGTTTGTGCCGATAAGATTATTTGCGCGCTGAGATGATGCAACCACGTTGTATAGTGAGTTCAAAGAAGCATCAAGATCCTGTGCACTGCCGAAGAATTCATCTGACGGCAACTTTCCCTTTGCATCTTCATCCAGGAAGTTGCAGGAAACTGTCGCTAAGGCTATAGATATTATATATAAGAATCTTTTCATAATTTTAGTTTAGAACTTGAACTGGATTGAGAATGTATATGTTCTTGGTACAGGATATGCGCCATAATCAAGGCCATCATATCCGTTATAGACCTCAGGATCCATTCCTTTATATTTTGTATACGTATATACATCCTGAGCACTCAAAGTAAGTCTGATGCCGGCGAACTTTGCGACCCTCTGTGGAATATAGTACGAAAGACTGACGTTCTTGAGTTTGATAAATGAGGCATCCTCCAGCCAGAAATCTGAATTTGCAAACACTTTGTTTTCAGAGTTCTTCAGGCTTGGATACTCAGCCTGTCTCTTGTCAGTGACATTATCCCATCCTTTGAAATATGCATCACGTAATGTCAGGAACTGAGTACCTCCAGTAAAAGATGATGTAGTATAGCGGCTGATGTTCAATCTGTCATAGTCCAGTGCAGAGTTGATGAGCATGTTGAACGTCCATCTTCTCCATGTTATGGTGTTGTTCCATCCTAATGTCCACTTCGGACTTGCATTGCCTTTGATGACAAGATCCTCTGATGATGGGGAAGTGGTCAGGGTACCATCCTTCTTCAAATAAAGATTTGCACCCTTGTCGTCAAATCCTTGCCACTGATAAACATAGAACGAACCTAGAGGGTAACCAGGCTTCATTATCTGCATCGCTCCGCCAAGATCGCTGTAGTTCGCCTGTAGAATGAAGTCATTTCCTGCAAGATCGATCACTTCATTGTGGATATATGCACCGTTGAAGCCGGTCTCCCATACTACAGAACCTTTCACAGGAAATGCGTTGATGGAAAGTTCCACACCGGTATTGAGAAGTTCTCCCTGATTTACCCAATAGGTTCCACCACCATTATAGCTCGGTACCTGCTTCTGGAAGAGAAGATCCTCAGTATCTTTCTTGAACCAGTCGATGGAAATATCGACTGCCGGGAAACTTATATCAAGACCTACATCATACTGAGTTGTCTTCTCCCATGTCAGATCCGGAGTTGCAAATGTATTTCCCCAATATCCTGTATAACCCGTTGTTGATCCCCAACCATACTCAGTCTCAGAAAGCATACCGAGTGTACTGTATGGTGAGATTGCATCATTTCCGCTTACTCCATAGCTTGCACGGATCTTTAGCTGAGTGATGACGTTCTGCTCCTGCATGAAGCCTTCGTTGGCGATGTCCCAGGCAACCGCAGCAGAAGGGAAGTAGCCCCATTTGTTCTGTCCCTGGAATTTTGACGATCCGTCTGCACGGAAAGAAGCGGTAATGAAATATCTTTTGCCGAAGTCATAGCTCAGACGCGCAATACCGGAGGCAAGAGTTGAACTTGCATATGAGTTACTTTCACTTCTGGTTGCTGCGTTGTTGATATTCCAATAGCCGACATTCTCATTGCTGAGATCAGTACCGCTGATAGACATAGCTGTATCATATGTGCCGCTCATCTCCCATACGGCGTTGGCAGACAGTGAGTGCTTGCCAAATTTGCCATTGTACGAAAGATTATTGGTGTTCTGCCAATATCTGTGCATCGACGTAGAATTGTTCATGCTGCTCTTAGCAGCAGGAGAGATCTTCGATGAATTGAACGAATATGAAGGAGCATGAGTGTAATTGACGCCGCCCTGTGAACTGAAGGTCAATCCTTTTGCAATCTTGAAAAGGAAGTTGAGATTGGCGTTGAGATTATATGAGTACTTGTCGCTCCGGTTCTCCATAACCACGGCATAAGCGTTTACGCCATTTCCTGTTACACCTTTATAAGGGTCGTCATTGTATTTCCCTGTCACAGCATCCATCAGTTCCATTGTAGGGGAGAGGTTCAGCACATGTGTCCAGTTTGGCGCATTGTTCTTGTTATGAGTCATTGATGCATTGAGTTTTGCTGAAACAGTCAGCCATTTGCGTACATCCGCATCAACATTTGCTCTTAGACCGAATCTCTGATATTTTGCATTGATGGTCACCGCCTCCTGATCGAGCACGTTTCCGGAAAGCATATATCTTACACTGCTGTTGCCACCTGAAAGACCAAGATTATAATCCTGTGAAATGGCATTCCTTGTCATCAGGTCAATCCAGTTAATTCCCTTAGTACCCGCTTTGTATGCTGCATAATCTTCAGCAGAAACAGTTCCTTCTCCACGAATGCTGTTCAATGCAGTGGCATACTCATATGGATTCATGAGATTATATGCCTTTCTCACAGATGAGAGACCTGCTTTGGCATCAAAGGTTACACTGGTATGACCTTCTTTTCCGCTTCGTGTTGTTATGAGAATTACGCCATTGGCACCGCGTGAACCGTAGATGGCAGTAGATGACGCGTCTTTGAGCACCTGCAGCGATTCTATATCCTGCGGATTAAGTCCATCAAGACCGCTTGTGGATATGATGCCATCAATGACGTATAGGGGATTGCTGCTCTTGTTTATAGATGTCGTACCTCTCACGCGGATCTTTGCGCTTGAACCTGGCATACCGCTGGTCGTTGTAACCTCTACACCGGCAGTACGTCCCTGTAGGACATCAGAAATCTGTCTGACCGGTTGGTTTTCGAAAGAACCCTTACCTACGGATGTTATTGATCCTGTCAGGTCGCTTTTTAATGACGTGCTATAACCAAGAACGACGGTGGCTTCCAGAATTTCGGCATCCTCATGCAAGGTAACGTGATATTCATTCCTTGAATCAGTAACCTTCATTTTCTGGTCATTGTAACCTATGCACGAAAATAGAATAGTGGATTTGTCCGGTACGTTCAGAGTAAAATTACCCTGCTCATCTGTCATTGTGCCATAATTTCCGTCAATTGTCAGTACGTGAGCCCCAGGTATCGGTTGACCGGAGGAATCGGTTACCGAACCCACAATAGTGCTCATCATTTCCTGACCATGTATGTTTAGACTGCACATACAGGTCATAAATAATAAGATCAGAAGTTTTTTCATCATTAAATTTTATGTAAATCATTTCCTGCAGGGCTTTGGAATACCCTGAGGTCAAATATCGGCAACATTGCCAGTACATGATCGAACACCTCCGCCTGAAGATGTTCGTACTTCAACCATCTTGTGTCAGATGAGAAGAAGTATAGTTCAATTGGAATACCTTGTGCTGTAGGCTGCAGCTGGCGCACAGTCAGAATCATCTCCTTGTTCACCTTAGGATGATTGCGCAGGTATTGCTCCACATAGTGACGGAAGATATAGAGATTTACCTCTTCCTTGCCTGTCGTCTCGAAGTCATTCATCCATGGCTGCTGTCTGAACTTTGCAAGTTCTTCATCAGTGCAGAATCGCACGGTATTCATATCTATGTTGATCGAACGTTTCACACGGCGACCTCCTACGTCAAACATACCTCTCCAGTTCTGGAATGAGTCATTTACAAGCGCATATGGCGGCACTGTCGTGATGGTCTTATCCCAGTTCTGGACCTTCACTGTTGTCAATGTCACTTCAAGTACGTCTCCGTCAGCACCATACTTTGGCATAGTGATCCAATCCCCGGGACGCAGCATGTCATTTGCCATCAGCTGAATGCCTGCCACCAGCCCCTTGATTGTGTCCTGAAAAACAAGCATCAGGATAGCAGTACCTGCACCAAGACCGGTAAGTATAGCTATCGGATTCTTGTCGATAAGCGTGCTTATGATTATAATGGCTCCGATGCATATGACTACAAGCTTTATCATCTGATAGAAGCCTTTGAGTGACCTGTTCTTGAAACTTTCGTGTTCAGTCGATATTGCGTAGAGTCCTGAGATAAATGAGCAGATAAGCTTGATCAGCACTACTGTAATATAGATGGAGCATAGCTTATGAAGTAACGTCGCTGCATCAGATCCTTCTTCCATGACAGCAGAAACAATCATACTTGAAAGGATTGCCGGCAGGATTCTGCAGATGTTCTTGATCACACCGTCATTAAGAAGATGGTCATCCCAAATGGAATTTGTCTTCGATGTGATCTTTTGTACAGCAGGGATTATAGCCTTCTTGCTGATAGCATCAACAATGATAGCCATCAGCACAATCAGCAGAATTACTGCAATACCAAGAATCCACTCAAGATAGATGTCTTTGACACCTAATCCACCAAGCCATTCATATAATATGTTACCTGCTTTCATAAATCTCACTGTCTATATATATTAGAACGTCCACTTTGCTCCGATGGCAGGCAGTACCTTGAAGCCTTTCTGAAAAAAGTTTACAGAGCACTCAATTTCTGCACCAAGGCTGAGATTGACTTTTTCCATCTTATCTATCTTATTGAGATGTACCCAGATCTGTGGTTCAGTAATGAATATGTACTCAGTGCCTCGTAAGATGTTGGCTTCTTTCCAGAAGTCTGCAAAACCATCGAAGGAACACCAGCCATCGGCAAATTTGATTCCCCAGACTCCAGTGATCTGGAAGCTGTGAGGCTGTCTGGATCCGTTGAGCCCGATTGTTCCAGGTATTGCTTTGTACAATGCCTGCAACGACCATGTCCTGCTGAAGTCCTTTGAGTGTCCGGAGTAGGTGAGACCGGCAAGCCAGCAGTTATTGAACATACCAGATGTGGTAAGTCCTCCATTGTACTCAATGTGCGCGGAAAGCCATGACAGCTTGGTGTCTTGCCAGAAGCAGAACTCGCGAGCGATCTCCCAATAAGCACCTGCCACCTTTGGGGTGTAGTCCATGTCCACAAAGAAGAATGTACTTCCGAACGAATCCGGACGGAACATTTCAACCGTAGACGTTGCGCATCCTCTGCCAGGATCATAGAATAGCTGAAGATTCTGTGCTTCTGCTCCATTTGCATGAAGCATAGCACAGCCTATCAGCAGAATCTGAAAAAGTTTCTTCATAGTTTATTAAGTTTATAGGCTGACGATATATGTCGTGTGAGGATCAGCTGTTCCTGTCAGGATACCGTCCTTCACGATGAATGTCTGTACGTATACCTTGTCCTTATATTCTCCGTCCGGAAGGTTTGTCGCAAGGCTCACAGCATTTGTATTTGAAGAGAAATTGATGATTGCAGCACCTTTCTGTCCACGGTTAACAATCACAACCTCACCATTTTCAGCAATCTTCACGTCCTCTGTCTGTCCGTTCATATCCTTACGGAAGTTGTTCACGGCGACAACCTCAGGGTGGAAGAATTCGTCGTTTCCGCGAGCACCAAGGAGATTATCTCCGAAGTAGTTGTCACGCGTAGAGTTCATAGGACGGCTGTAGAAGAGAGGAGTACCGTTCTGACGCGATGTGAGGAATACCCATCCTGTACGTATCTGAGCATCGGTAAGACCGGCACTCTCGTTTGCATTGCAGTATGTGTCATGGCTCTCGACCCATGTCGTAAGGTACTCAGGAGCAGCGCGGTGATACCACTGAAGAAGGTCATTCTCTTTTGCGTGTCCTTTCCAGAGAACCTCACGAAGGACGTGGCCATAGCTCGATGCTGTCTGTCCGAAGTAACCAGCATATTCCTCCTCAGGAACGTTTCTGTCCTGAAGGACCTCGCCATAGACGAAGAGCTCGTTGTAATCGATAGCGAGGGAAACTCCAAGAACCTCCTTGCGGCCTGTCGCTACATCCCAGAAGTCATTCTCAGTTACACCGGCTTCTGTATCAATAGGATCTGAATGCACACCTATATGCTTAGCTGTGTCATAACGGAAACCACGCACACCCATATTGATGAGCTTGTTCACAAACTCCATGTAGTACTTCTGGAAAAGCGGATTCTCGGTATTTACGTCAGGAAGTCCGCCGACACCCTGATGGGTGCACTGTGTGCGGTCGTTATAGTCTGTAATGCCTTCAAGACCATGAGTATGGAACATCTTGTCACGTCCGCCGACAGCAGCATAGAACTCATCAGTCACAAGGTTGATATTGAATGCTGTGTGATTTGGAAGAACGTCCACCAACACTCTGATGCCATATTTCTTTGCTTCATCAAGCATAATCTGCATTTCTTCCTCTGAGCCTACGATATTGTTACCCACAGTCCAGTCGGTAGGCTGGTAGTAGTGATACCAGTTTCCCTCATTCTCATCAAGGATCTTGATGTTTCCACCTTCAGGGCTGAAGCATGCGTTGACCGGCGAAGTCTGGATCATTGTAAATCCAGCATCAGCGATCTGCTTCATATTTTCAGTGATGGTAGGGAAGTTCCAACTCCAAACATGGAGAATTGTCTCGGTGTTTGTGTAGTTTGGATCATGAGTCATACGGTCAACAGCCTTGACCTCCTCCTTAGGAGCAGCGCATGCCAACATTCCAAGGCATGCAAATAATGTCAGTAATCTTTTCATATCCTGTATATATTTTATTTCCGTTAAATCAGCAAAGTTACACAATTTTGATGATTTCTAACTTCGTTAGAGCGTTTTGTGTTGAACTATGGTTAGATTTTGTGTCAGATTGTGGAAATTTGTATAAATTTGTGTGAGTAAGTTAATTTGTAATATGAAAACTATCTTTAAGACACTTCTGGCATTTATTGTTATCACCGCGCTTTTCTCTTGTGCATCAGCGCCCCTTAGCAACAGAATTGACGAATACGTTTCTGAGGTAGAGGCCAGCTGTCAGGACTGGACAGAGGAACAGTGGCAGCTTTCAGAACAAGAGTATGAAATACTTATTGAAGAATACAGGCTGAACTATAGCACGTACACCCAGGAAGAAAAAGAAGCAATCAACAGGGCCATCGGACGTTACAACGGTCTCCGCATCAAACACGGTCTGGAGGACATCGGCAATACCATCAAAGAAATAGGGGAGCAGCTTCCCACTCTTGTCGAAGGTTTTATGAGTGCATTTGAATAATATCGGAATAATTCAAACGGTAATTTGCACGGAATCGTCAGAAAACACAAGCCATTGACGATTATTTCAAATAAATTTTGCAGTTCCAAGAATTGTTTCTATATTTGCAATCCCAAAACAAAAAAACGGTGCTTTGGCCGAGCGGTTAGGCACAGGTCTGCAAAACCTGCTACAGCGGTTCGATTCCGCTAGGCACCTCTCCAAAATGCCTCTCAGATAGCTGAGAGGCATTTTTCGTCTCAATATGTGACGCAAATGTGACGCAAAAAATTTGCTAGATCGAAATCTCGACGCGGAATTACTGGTCCCGGAAGATGATGATATTCCTTTGGCTGAGCGACTTAGGCGCATAAATGCCCATTGTTTGGCTTTGGGTAAGAAAAATGTATTGTGGTCAGTATTCATGTGAACGCAGCTGGAAACGGCACGAAATGGCTGAATGCGACCGGATGGAGTGTGTTTACATGTTCAGGGCAGACAGAATCGGATAAGTTGGCTGAATGTCTGTGTGAGTCGGCTATCAAAAACTTTCCTGGCAGAAGAATCAGAACGGATTTTTCTGATGGAGATTCTGACTGGGAAGAACAATTCTGTATTTTACGTAAGTCCTGGTGTCCGGCTATGCTGACGGAGAATTTCTTCATGGATACTCATGTGGAAGGGATTGTGGAGTGGTTGGAGATGAATATATAATTCATACCTTTGCACTGCAGTGAGCGTACCAGTATTGGAGCTTACTGTTCTTTTAAGCAGCTTAAGTTTGTATGCGGGACTGTAGTTCCCGCCACTGCATTCTTAAGCTTTATTTTGTCACTTTTTTGTTGATGAGAACCAGTTTGGCACAAGTAAAGGTTTTATTTGCGATGTTTCTAAAATTAATTGTGCTATGTTCGGAGTTTTAATCTTTCTTGTTCTTTGCCTGAATGTTA
>JAEIGA010002431.1_pt1 | contig 29748 bp, 49 predicted proteins | sample 9270691 | NCBI WGS metagenome assembly JAEIGA01 (sample SAMN17057246, study PRJNA624740) | gut metagenome | biome: biome; isolation source: fecal sample | host: Bos grunniens | place: China: Xizang | collected 2019
GTTTAAATTTTTTGATAGCGAGCGATATTTAATAAAAATAAGGCAGAAAAGCACAGATTTAGCTGAATAAAGCCGTAAAAATGGAGAATATGGATAAAAAAGAGAGAATAAATTGGATTTACAAGTATTATCAGGACATAAAAGAGGGAAACGCGATTGTTGGCCGCTGGATTGAGGGTATTATTGAGTTGATCGTAAACGGGATCAAAGATAAAACATATATCTATGATCAGAAAAAGGCTGATGATGCGATTGAATGGATTGAAACGCACACGTTCCACACGGAGGGCGTTTTGGCTCCCGGCCCGCTGAAATTGGAAACATGGCAAAAGGCTTTTTTGTCATGTGTGTTCGGGATTGTTAATGAAAAGGGTTTGCGCTATTTCCGGGAGGTTGTTTTGGTAGTCGCGCGGAAAAATGGTAAATCATTGCTGGCGGCGGCTATAGCAAAGTATGTGTGGATGGTTGATGGTGGTTTTGGTTCAAAGGTGTACAATATAGCACCTAAAATTGATCAAGCGGATATCATTTACAATAACATTTGGCAAATGACGTTGCTTGATCCGGAGTATCAGGAGTTAAAAGAGCGATTATCCGAAAAAGATGTACATAACAAACGTATTTATGATGATGGTGATTTGCCGCGTCACAGAATGACAGATTTATACATCACAAGTACGAACAGCACAGTAAAGAAAATTGCGTTTAACGCTAAAAAATCCGATGGGTTTAACCCCAGCCTGTGTATCTGTGATGAGGTTGCATCATGGGAAGGTGATAACGGGTTAAAGGTGTATGAGGTAATGAAGAGCGGCATGGGTGCCCGTCCTGAGGGCATACTTTTATCATGCACCACAAGCGGATACATAAATGATTCGATATATGACGAATTGATAAAGCGGGCCACAAGGTTTTTAAAGGGTGACAGCGAGGAAAAACGGCTGTTGCCTTTTTTGTACATGATTGATGAACCTGAAAAATGGGATGACATAACAGAGTTACATAAAAGCAATCCAAACCTCAATGTGTCCGTTTCTGTGGATTACTTACTTGAAGAGGTAGCGGTTGCCCGCGGGAGTTTATCAAAAAAAGGTGAATTCCTCACAAAGTATTGCAACATAAAGCAAAACAGTAGTTTGGCATGGTTGGATGCAATGATCGTTGAACAGGCAAGCGGTGATGCGTTAAACCTTGACGATTTCCGCAATAGTTATTGTGTTGGCGGCCTTGATCTGTCGCAAACGAGGGATTTGACCAGCGCATGTGTAGTTATTGAAAAAGACGGGGAGTTATACGTATTCAGCAAGTTTTGGCTCCCGACAGAAAAAATTGATGAGGCAATTGCCCGTGATGGTGTACCATACAACATTTACATTCAGCGTGGTTTGTTGGAACCATCCGGGGATAATTACGTTGATTATCACGATTGTTTCAATTGGTTCAGGACATTGGTTGAATAGTATGAAATACTCCCGCTGATGATAGGTTATGACCGATATAGCGCACAATATCTTGTACAAGATTTGAATGGGTACGGATTCCGGACGGATGATGTTTATCAAGGTGAAAACCTTTGGGTTGTCCTACAGGAAATGGAAGGCCTGTTGAAGGATGGGAAGATTCATATTGGTGACAATGATTTGTTGAAAATACACTTGCTGAATTCCGCGATAAAAATGAGTGTTGAACGCGGGCGCGGCAAGCTGATAAAGATAAACCCGGGGGCGCACATTGATGGATGCGCGGCTTTGGCTGATGCGTTTACTGTTCGTCAAAAATGGTATGACGAGATAGGGGAACGATTGAGGAATTAAGTTATGAGTTTGTTTGATAGGATTTTTCGACCAAAAGAGGCAACCAAATCAAAAGATGCGTTGCAAAAAGCTGAAACGTTGTTTTGCACGTTGAACGGGTATAAGCCTGTTTTTAATGATTGGCATGGTGAAATATATGAAAGCGAGATTGTGCGGGCGGCTATTGATGCCAGAGCACGGCACATAAGCAAATTGAAGGTTGTAAGCGTGGGAAGTGCTCAGCAATCTTTGATGAGCAAAATGAAAACCGCACCTAATCAGTTCATGACATGGTCACAGTTCCTTTATCGTGTATCAACCATTCTTGATATACATAACACGGCGTTTATTACGCCTGTGTTTGATAAAGATATGGTAATTACCGGGTATTATCCTGTGTTGCCGTCACAAGCTCAGATTGTTGAGTTTAAAAATGAGCTGTGGTTGCGATATCAGTTTTCATATGGTCAGCGGGCGGCGGTTGAGCTGAAAAAGTGTGCAATACTGACAAAACACCAATACAAAAATGATTGGTTTGGTGAAAGTAACGATGCTTTGAAAGATACGATGAAACTGATTCGTATTGAAAACGAAAGTATTGAGGAGGCTGTTAAGAATTCAGCATCATACCGGTTTATAGCTCAGGTCAATAACTTTACAAAAACAGAGGATTTGGCAAAAGAGCGCAAACGGTTTTCTGAGGAGAATTTAACAAAAGATGCTGAGGCTGGCGGAATCCTGTTATTCCCCAATACCTATAACAATATAAAACAGGTTGAGGCAAAGCCGTACACGGTGGACGCTGAACAGATGAAATTGATACTTGAGAATGTATCAAACTATTTCGGAGTAAATGAAAGCGTTTTAAAGAATCAGGCAAAAGGTAATGATCTGGATGCGTTCTTTAATGGTGCCATTGAGCCGTTTGCGATACAGTTTAGCGAGGCAATGACCAAAGCAATATTTTCTGAGCGTGAACGGGCAACGGGCAATTACTTAATGGCAAACGCTAACCGATTGCAGTACATGAGCACATCAGAAAAAGTACAGCTTGCACAGCAAATGTTAGATAGGGGCGTTATGAGTATCAATGAGGCACGTGAGCTGTTCAATTATGCGCCTGTTGATGGTGGTGAAATAAGAACTATCCGCGGTGAATATAAAGATGCAAATGATGTTGAGGGTTTGGGAGGTACCAACAATGATAAAGCCGAATGAACGCGAGTATAGAGATTTTAAACTTGCAATATTAACAGAGGATAATGAGAGTGAGGATACCCGGCAGATAGTACATGGATATGCCAGCACGTTCAATGATCCGTATGAGCTTTTTGAGTTTGACGGCGTAAAGTACATGGAACAGGTGGATGCAAGGGCATTTGATGATGCGGATATGTCGGATGTTATATTTCAGTATAACCATGAGGGGCGTGTTTTCGCCCGCCAGAGCAACGGTACATTGACGGTTGCACCTGATGAACATGGTTTACATATTACTGCTGATTTAGGCGGTACAGAGATCGGGCGCGGCCTTTATGAAGAGATCAAAGGCGGGTACACGGATAAAATGTCTTTTGGTTTCCGTGTTGCCGATGATCGGGAGGAGCGTACAACGCTTGATGATGGTACTAATGCAATCATACGTACAATTACAAAGATTGCTAAGGTATATGACGTTTCGGCGGTATCTATACCGGCAAACGATGGCACGACTATTTCAGTGCGAAACCTTCAAAACGGAGTGATTGAGAGGGTTGAGGCGGAGAGACTTAAAGCATTGGATTTAGAACGGCGTAAGTTACTTTTAAAACTCACAATCACACATGGAGGTAAATGAAATGGAAAACATGACACTTGAACAGATTGAACAGAGATTTTCTGAGATCAGGAAAGAAGTTGAAACGGCCGATGAGGCAAGGGTTAAAGAGCTGGAAAAGGAAATTGCTGAGCTTGAAACCCGTAGGGCACAGCTTGAGGTTGAGAACCGCAAGGCTGATATTCTTGATGTAATCAAGGGGTCCGGCAATGTAGTAGCTGAACAGGTTAAGCCTGAGGTGAGAAGTATTGTTGATTCGGATGCATACATCAATGCATACGCTAATTACATCAAAACAGGAGATTCAAAGGAATGCCGTTCACTTCTCACAGAGACCGTCAGCGGTACTGTTCCGGTTCCGTCAATCATTGACAGCATCGTAAGAACAGCATGGGATAATGAGGATATTTTGGCAAGATGCCGTAGAACCTTTATCCGTGGCAATCTTAAAGTTGCTTTTGAGCGTTCCGCAACGGGAGCATATGAGCATGTTGAGGGTACCAGCGCACCCACAGAGGAAGTTTTACAGCTTGGTATTGTTACCATGATACCTAAGAACATCAAGAAATGGATTACCATTTCTGATGAGGCTGTTGCAATGGGTGGAGAGGCATTTTTGCGCTACATCTATGATGAGCTTACCTATCAGATCGTTAAGAAGTTTGCGGCACTTGTTATTGCTGACATTCTGGCATTGGGAACCAGCAACACCGCAACCGCACCCTATGCGGCTAAGATCACGGCGGCACCCAGCCTTAATGTAATCGCTGAGGCATTTGCAAACCTGTCTGATGAGGCACGTAACCCGGTTATCATCATGAACAAGCTGACATACGCAACGTTCAAGGCTGTTCAGGCGGCTGGTAACTTTAACGTTGATCCTTTTATGGGATTGCCTGTACTGTTCAATAACACCCTTGATGCATACGATAGCGCAAACACCAATGCTGTTTATGCAATCGTTGGTGATCTTAACGGTTATCAGATTAATTTCCCTGAGGGTGAAGGCGTGATCATTAAATGGGATGATTTGAGCCTTGCTGAAAGTGATCTTGTTAAGGTTGTGGGCCGTCAGTATGCCGCACATGCTGTTACAGCTCCCGGGCGTTTTTGCCGCATAGCAAAACCCGCGCCTACTACCTGATGACCGTTAAACTTTTAAGGGATGCCAAAATTACACACAAAGCCGGGGACGTTGTAAACGTTTCCCCGGCTGAGTATAATTTTTTGGTATCGCTTGGTGGTGCGGTTCCTGTACCCGTTAAAGGTGGTGCGGATGCCAAAGCGGAAGTCAAAGCGGAACCCAAAAAGGTAAGAACGAGAAAATAAAAACAAATGGGAGTTTGTATCTATGAAATTGTTGATTGCATTACCTGTTTACAATTCTATTGAACCGGAGTTTGATATTTGTTTACGTAAACTTGAAAATAATTTGCGTGACAATGACATTGATTATACCGTTGACATTAAGACAGGCACATTAGTATATGCCGCGCGTGACAAGCTGGCAGTAAAAGCAAAACAGGAACAATACACGCATGTATTGTGGTTAGATTCCGATATGATATTCAATGAGGAGGTTGTTGATGATTTGCTCTTTTGCGGCAAATCATTCGTAACCGGCATTTATCACGGGAGACGGCCGCCACATGTAAGTTGTATTTTTAAAGGATTGCACCCGGTTGAACGTTTTTGTTATGGGAGTTACCCGGCGGAAACGTTTAAAATAGCCGGGTGCGGGTTTGGGTGTGTTCTGATGGAGACGGGCGTTTTACGTGCCGTTTGGGATAAATACACCACTTGTTTTTTGCCAACGGCTGAGCTTGGTGAGGATTTGGCTTTTTGTGACCGCGTGGCAAGTTGCGGTATTGAAATGTATTGTGAACCCTCTGTTAGATTAGGGCATATCGGGCGCGTTCCCATATACCCGGAGGATGAACAGGGTTGGCGCGATAGGGTTGAAGGTATAGAGAGGTTTTTGTGATGCTGGAAAAGGTTAAATTGGCTTTACGTATAACAACAAGTGCCTTTGATAGTGAATTAACACAGTTGATCAATGCGGCAAAATCTGATCTTGGTATTGCCGGGGTGACATTACCTGATACATTGGATGATATTTGTGAACGGGCAATCATTACCTATTGTAAGTTGAATTTTGGAGAGGTTGACCGCATCGAAATGTATGACAGGTTAAAATCATCATATGATGAACAAAAGGCGCAATTATCAATGGCAACAGGGTATACATCATGGACAGAAGTAACGTCATAAAACTGATAACAGAATCTAAGGTTAAAAACTCCCTTGGAGTTTATGAAACGGCTTTAATCTATAAACAGGTTTTTTGTAATGTTTCAAGCGTTACAATGTCGGAGTTTTTTGAGGGCGGCAGATCAGGGTTAACACCTGTGTATCGTATGAGTATGTTTGGCGGTGATTATTCCGGAGAGAAAATGTTGGAATATGAGGGCAGAACTTATAGCATATACCGCACATACAAAAAAACTGTGGATACCATAGAGTTATACGTTGAAGAAAAAGGCGGAACCAATGGTAAACAAGAAAATACAAATTGAACAGTTGCCGGATATGATCAACAGCATACTTAAAGAGTATGAGGGCGATGTGATACGCAATATCCCGGAGATTACTGACAAGATCGGCAAAGCCGGGGTTAAAACATTGCGTAACAGTGCAAAAAATACATTCGGCGGTTCGGGTAAGTATGCAAGGGGTTGGCGTTCCCAGACAGTTAAAACCCGTATGGGTGCAACGGTCACGATATACAACGGACGCTTGCCCGGTTTACCGCACCTGTTGGAACATGGCCATGCTAACCGTAATGGTGGACGGACAGAGGGAAGGGCGCACATTGCGCCTGTTGAAACAAAACTGATCAAAGAGTACGAAAGGAAGGTTATCAATGACATTACAAGAGGTCGCTGATATGATCGGCAGTATTCAATTGAATAATGTTAATATACCGTTTGCATATCGTGCTTTTGAAGAGAATGAGGCTGTACCGCCACCGTTCATCTGCTATTTTTATACAGGGAATAGTATTGAACCGGCAGATAACAAAAACTATATTCCGATTGAGCAATTGGCAATTGAGGTTTATTCTGACACAAAAGATTTTGCATTGGAAAAAGCCGTTGAGAATGTCTTGAATGCGTATGAAATGGTTTATACGCGGGAAGAGGCATATATTGATGACGAAAAGATGCAAATGGTAACTTACACGATGGAGGTGTATATAAATGAATAAGATACAGTTTGGTTTGAAAAACGTATATTACGCAAAGCTGACCGAAACTATCGGGAGCGATGGAACCCATAGTTACAATTATGGGACACCTAAACCCTTTCCCGGTGCTGTTTCAATGTCGCTTGCGCCCAGCGGTGATACAATCAAAGAGTTCGCTGATGATACCGAATGGTATACCGTAGCCCAGAATAACGGTTATGAAGGTGATTTTGAATATGAGGTTATGCCTGAGGATTTCGCAACGGATATTCTGGGGGATACCAAAGATGCCAGCGGTGTTATTACCGAAACAAATGATAAAAGCACAACGTATTTTGCATTACTGTTTGAAATTGATGGTGATGCAAAGAAGAGACGCAATGTATTTTATAAGTGTTCAGCAACCCGCGAGACTCAGGAAAACGAGACAAAGGGCGAAACGTTAACACCTACGCATGGCACCATGACCATTACATCCGTCCCCCGTGCTGATGGTAAGGTTAAAGCCTATACAAGTGCAACCGTTTCAACCAGCGCATACAACGGCTGGTATTCTGATGTTTATGAAACCCCTTGATCCTGATCATAAGCGGATGCAAAACCCCATGCCCCTTTATGGGGGTGTGGGGCTATTTTTTTATAATATAAGGAGATTGAAAAATGTATGCAGAAATAAAATTGAACACAGCAAAAGGTGATGTTGTAACCGTTCCCATGTTGGCAACGGCAAGTACACCCATACGTTTCAAGATGATGTATGGAAAAGACTTGATGAGCGGTATTTTAACCACTAACATCAATGGTGATGGGTTTGATATGTCAGTTGTGGAGATTGTTTCACAATTGGCATTTTTAATGTCCATGCAAGCGGCTAAAGCCGATATAACCACTTTGGACGTTAATAAATATATAGCGTGGCTGGATGATTTCGACAGTAACGCATTTATTGATAATGCAAATGAGATATTGAGCGTTTACATCAAAAGCCGCAACAACACAAGTAAAGCAAAAAAATAACGCGCCCGAGTGCCCGCGAAACAAACGTGATTGTTTATTTCCTGAGGTGCAAACAAATCGGGCTGTCGTTTGATGATTTGGATAATCTGGATATCGGGGTTGTTTATGATCTGATGATCGAAAGCGAGAATGATTCATACAAATACCCCGACAAGGCGATACAAGCTGATATCGATGATTTTTACAATAGTTAAGGTGATGATATGGCAAGCAAACGTATACAGGGAATCACAATTGAAATTGGGGCAGATGCTACCAAATTGACAAAGGCATTACAGGAAATTGAAAAGAATGTGCGCAATGCCAAAAGCAATCTTAAGGATGTTAACAGCCTTTTGAAATTAGACCCAAAAAACACTGAGCTACTAACCCAAAAGCAAAAGTATCTGAATGAGGCTATAGATAGCACAAAAGAAAAACTCAAACAGGAACAGGACGCGTTAAAGCAGTTGGAGGGTAAAGAACAGACCAAAGAGGTTCAAGCACAACAGGATGCTTTAAAGCGTGAGATTGAGGCAACCACTCAGGAGCTTAAAGGGTTAGAAAAGGAATACAAAGAGTTTGGGAGTGTTGCAAAACAACAGACAAAAGCCGCTGGGGAAGAAATGCAACAGCTTGGCAAGAAATGGGAAAAAGCCGGGCAAAGTTTGACAAAAGTTGGAAAAAACATGACAACCTATGTAACGGCACCTGTTGTTGCGGCTGGTACATCAGCGGTTAAACACGCGGCTGATTTTGACAGTGCCATGAGCAAGGTTCAGGCAATATCTGGTGCTAATGCTGAAGAGATGCAGTTGTTGCGTGATAAGGCCCGTGAAATGGGTGCCACAACAAAGTATTCCGCTGTTGAATCAGCTGAGGCATTATCATACATGGCTATGGCCGGTTGGAAAACAGAGGAAATGTTATCAGGTTTGGAAGGTATCATGCACCTTGCGGCGGCAAGTGGTGAAGAGTTGGGGACAACATCCGATATCGTAACGGATGCATTAACAGCGTTCGGATTAAGCGCACAAGATAGCACACGTTTCGCTAATGTCATGGCCGCGGCGGCAACCAATTCCAATACGAACGTTTCAATGATGGGGCAATCTTTTAAATATGCCGCTAATGCCGCTGGCACATTAGGTTATACCGTTGAAGATGTGGCCCTTGGTTTGGGATTGATGGCTAACAATGGTATCAAGGCTGATATGGCCGGTACATCATTGAGAAACATATTTAACAGGATGACAAAACCCACAAAAGAGAGTCAGGCGGCTATTGATCAGCTGGGTTTATCCTTATATGACAGTGAGGGCAGAATGTATTCATTCCGGGAGGTTATGCAACAGTTTCGGGGCGGGTTCAAAAATGTCAAAATGTCAGCTGAGGATTTGGATAAAGCTATTGAAGAGCTTGACACGGCTTTGGAATCAGGTGAAATCACACAGAAAAAGTATGATGCTGAGCTTGAAAATCTGATCCGTAGAACGTTCGGAGCTGAACAGGCTGAGAAGGCAAGGGCGGCGGCTATGCTGGGTGGTGCCCGTGCTATGTCGGGGTTACTTGCAATTTCCAATTCGTCAGAGGAAGATTTTAATAAGCTGGCAAACGCAATTGATACATCATCACAGAGTTTTGCAAAGCTGGCTGACGGTAGCGTGATCCCGTTATCGGAGGCAATGGCACAAGGTTTGGAGGTTATAGAGACATATAACGGACAGGCTGAGGCAATGGCCGCAATCATGGAGGATAATCTTAACGGTGATATAACAAAACTGAAATCCGATGTTCAGGAAATGGCTATTTCGTTTGGCGAATTGTTAATACCTGAGGTTCGGGAGTTTGTGCAATCGCTTAAAGAAACCGTTGACGGTATAAACGCAATGGATGAAGAACAGAAACAGGCCATTATTAACATAGGAAAGTTTTTGGCTGTGATCGGTCCGGTGCTTATGGTTTTGGGCGCAATTGTAACAGGTATAGGTAAAGTGATATGGGCCATTGGTCAGATTAACAAGGCTTTTGCGGCTGGCGGTGCGTTAGAGGGTGCCAGCGCGTCACTTGCGGGTTTAGGCGGTGCAATCAGCGGGTTGTTGGTTCCTTTGGGGTTAGTTGCGGCCGCTATAGCTGTTTGGGTGCATAATTGGGATGAGATCAAAGAGGCGGGAGCACTTTTGGTTGAACGTACCAAAGAGCATTTGGAGGCTATAAAAGAATCATGGATAGCTGTTCAAGATGCGTTAGCTGTTTATGTTTCCGCTAAGTGGGAAGAGATCAAAAGCGCGTTCAGTGCCGCAATGGAAGGTATAAAGATGGGGTTATCCATCGTTTGGGATTTTATATCAGGGTTATTTACATCAAAGATCGAATTTATCAAAGGTGTTATTGATGGTGGCTTTGGGTATGTGGTCGAAACTATCAACACAAAGCTGGAAACCGCTAAAACCATCATTGAAAATGCGGGTGAAACAATAAAACTGATATTTGAAGGTTTGGGAACACTTGCCAAAGAATGGGGTAGTCACCTTATTGAAAACTTTATCAATGGCATCAAGGAAAAATTCAGTATGTTGTCAACGGTTATGTCGGGTGTTGGTGATACTATAAAGAGTTATATTCACTTCTCTGAACCTGATGTTGGGCCGTTGTCAGATTTTAACAGCTGGATGCCTGATATGATGCGGCAAATGGCTGATCAGATCAATGCGGGCGTTCCCGGAGTTGCGGCGGCCATGCAGAATGTATCAGGGGCTATGCGTGGAGCTGTTGCGCCTGACTATTCCGGGCAGTTGGCAAGTATCAACAATGGTATCGGACAACTTGCGGCGGCTGGTGGCGGAAACATAACCGTTCCTGTTTATATCGGTCAGCAAAAGTTTGCACAGGCGGTTGTGAATGCTAACCAGAATGTTAATTACAGAAGTGGAGGGCGTTGAAATGCTGTCAAGTTATCCAATAAAAATAAACAATGTGGCCATACCGTTTCCGGATCGATGGAGTGAAACACCAAAAAAGATATCAAACGAGTTTGAGACCGAATCAGGCGGGCGGCAATTAATTGTTGTCCGCAATAAACGGCTTGAAGTTTCAGCAAGTTTCACAGTTTCATCAAGATGGTTAAAGCGGTTTGAGGCGTGGCGGGATGCGAATTATGTAACTGTATCGGTTTATGATGCCGGTTCCAACGCATACGTCAGTTATAACATGGATATCGTTTCAGAATCATTCCGGTATGAGCTTATAAGGCATTCTGAACGGATGAAAAACACAAATGGGCTTTATAAGTTATCATTTGAATTAGAGGAGTTGTGATCATATGTATTCTGTATCAAATTCTTACAAATCAGCGGCTTTACAGCCGGTTCAGGAACACAGGCTGACAGGTACAATCGGTTCAGTTTCCTTTGATGAAAACAACATAATAAGCGGTACATTTAACATTCAAAAACAATGTACTGATACATCAGATGTGGTGCTGGGGAGTGCTTACATTGGGCAATTAACCGCAACATTCACGGGTGTTAATATAGCAAGGGGCGCATGGTTGAAAAAGAATATTGCGCCCTCTTTTGCGTTAAAGGTAGGTAATTCATGGGAAACTGTGCCTTTGGGTATCTTTAAAATCAAAGAGGCAAACCACACGGCTGAGGGCGTTGAGGTTGTTGCCTATGATAATATGGCAAAATTCGATAAGGTCATCAAAAAGAAAAAACAAACGCTTGGTTTTGCCACAGATTCAATGTATACCTTTATCAGCCTTGCATGTACAAAATGCAATGTCACCCTTGGTATGACACAGGCACAGATTGAGGCGTTGCCGAATGGTCACAGCTCAGTTGATGATATTGAAATATATGGTGATGTAAAGGATACGGATTTTGCAAATGACATTGAAACATACCGTGATTTAATCTTTTGGTGCGCTCAAACTATGGGTTGCTATGCGACCATTGACAGACAAGGGCAACTTGTTTTCAAACAGTACACTCAGAACGTGGTTGATGATATCAGCGACGAAATAAGGCTCTCAGGGGCGGCATTTGAGGATTACACAACGCACTACACCGGAATATATTTCACGGATATGGATACCAATGATGATACTTATTATGGGTATGATGTTGAACAGCTCATAGCACAGCTGAATGAAACGGAAAGTGATATATCTGATACTGAGGAGGATATTTCGGATAATACGGCGGCTTTGGCTGATTTGGAAGAGCGGCACAATCAGGGGCAAATTACTGATGAGGAGTATGTTGCAGAAAAGGCGGTGTTGGATGCTGAGGCTAAAGCGTTGAACATTCAGCTCAAAAAGCTGACAAAGCGGCTTGCGTGGTTAGAGGATGCGTTGCAAAAGGCTCAGGCTGATGATGATGGTGCTACCATGGATTGCGGCGCAAATCCGTTTTTGCAATATGAAAATCTGACCAAAAGGGATAACAGGCGGCGGCATGTGCTGGCGGCTTTGGATGACATTTCATATACACCTTTTACCTGTTCGCTGATATGCGGCGCACATTATGATTTGGGTGATGTAATCCGGTTTAGTGGTGGACATTCTGACAATGATATTTGCTGTGTCATGATGTGGTCATATACCCATAATCAAGGCACAGAGATACAGGGGTTTGGTACTGATACAAATGAGGTTGCTGTTAGGATAAAGAACAGGGCAAGGAAAGAGGCGAAAGCGGCTGGAAGTACGGCGGCAAATACGGGGCATACATTTGTTGCGGAAAATGACCCTGACACAGAGACAGGTGCGCCAAGGTCGGGTAAAAGCGGTGATATATGGGTACAAAAACCCGAACAAGAACAGATAATTCCAACCTCATCAATCATATCAGTAACTAACGGAAATTTTAGTGATGTTATAAGAGAAGATTCTGATGATGGTAAAATGACTATTACTGCCAATTTGTTAAGTGATTGGGATGAGTTTATGGTTTTTTCTGTTGCCAACCTAACAATTGGTAAAACATATTATTTACAGTTTGATTTTAAATTTGAGGGGTCAACACTTGTTTATGACTTGCCGGATAGACCGGATTTATCCTTTTGTGTTTGTGTAGCAGATGCATGGGATAAAGCTTGGTATGATGTATCAAGAGCAGGTGGAACAATAGCTAATTTGCATAACGAATATGCGCATGGTAGAGCGGTTTCAATGTATGTTGATAATGGTATCAATAGTTATATATTAGATTTTACCGTAAATGCTACTACTATGTATATTATATTAAGTATGACCTATCTCATGAATGGCTTTGGTCAATATGCACATCATATCACATGGTCAAATATAAAGATATCTAATCAGAATCCATCAGAACCTCCTGATACAGAACGGTTAAAATATAATGACAATGGTGATTGGAAAAATTTGACCTATGTTAGAGATGTTGATACAAGTGAAGCATCTGGGGGTGTTGAATGGAATGGTATAAATCTTAATCACGATACTAACAAATTAAGCCTTAAAAAGAATGTCATGAGGGCATGGTATAAGGCTGACCCACCACAAGTGGCAAGGAATTTTTCACAGTTCTGTGTGCGGTATACGGGTGAACCAGATAAAAGTATTGGTATTGAATCATTTGCTGACCATACATGGGCGAATATTAATGTAAAAGCTGATGATGAAAACGCATATAAGATTAAGTGCGGCGGTGTTGGTGGTAGTAACAAATACTGCGTTTACAAGATAACAGGCTTAACAAGTGGCACAAAATACTATTTCAATTTTGCTGTGAATTTTAGTGATGGTGCGACCTTTGGTGATGATACAAGCAAAGGTTTAGGATTGGTATTCAATACCACAGGCACAATCGACACAGATGCATGGAGTGGTGCTGAGGATACATTTGATGATTCCACTTTGTATTATTCTATGCGGCGTAGCACATCAAAGAATTATGCTGATTTTAGCTTTACCGCAACAGCAAGCACAATGTATATGTGTGTTGTAACGGCAGATATCACAAGTAGTTCATCAATCAATCTTGTATTATCTGAATTTGTTGTATCACGTTCAGAACGCAAGTTGATAAGGAATATATATCTGTATGATTATGAAAAGAACGTGTGGTTGAAATATAGACCATTTGGAAGTATCGCCGGTTCAGAGGGCGGTGAGGGTTCAGTTGTAACAATAACACCCACGTTACAGACAGGCGTTAAGGTTGCTGATTATTCCATTGATGGAGATACAGGTGAATTGTATGCACCTGACAATAGTTATACATTGCCCATAGCAAGTGATTCTGTATTAGGCGGTATCAAAGTTGGACAGAATTTGTCCATTGATGAAAATGGTGTATTGAATGCACAAGGCGGTACTACAATTGATGAATTAAATGATATTGGTGATGTGAATATCGGTAATCCATCAAGCGGTCAAGTGCTTAAATATGATGCCGACAATGATGAATGGGTTAATGGTGATGATACAGGTGGTACAGAGGCGGTAGAGCTAACACAGGCACAGTATGATGCATTGACTCCCGAACAAAAATCTGACCCGACAAAGGTATATTATATTACTGATGCACCATCATCAGACCTTGATATTGATGATTTGCAGAATGTGAATATAAGTAATCCGTCAAGCGGTCAGGTATTGCAATATAATGGTCAAAAGTGGGTCAATGGTAATAGTGGCGGTATTAGTTTTGATTCAAACTTCGTCTATGTATGTACGTTATCTTGTAACGTCAGCCCGAATGTCACAGAGGATTTGATAGATGGTATATTAAAATCAGATTATGACAAAGATGGACAATTAGCGGTATTTCAAGGTGCTGTTATTACAAGTATAACAGATACAAATAATGTAACATATACAACACATAATATTCAGGAGTTGGGAGTTGATATTTCAAACACTTACATTAGTGATATTGTTACTCCGTTAGGTGATGAAACAGTATATGTTGGATTTAGTTTGGTAAATAAATCCTCAGTAACAATAAAAGAATGTACAGTATCATTTATGTTGGCATGGATAGGGCAAAGGGGGTGATTTTGTGTCAGCTATAATGTATAAAAATGTAAAATATGCTAACGGTAGTGGTATTGCTCAAGTTAGCGCATTATCATATAGACAACTAACCCCACAGCAATATGAGAATTTGACGGTTGCTGAAAAAAATAGTGGTACTGTATATTTTGTCAGTGAAAATTCAACAGGGGCAAGTGGTTTAAAAGTAATTGTGATATCACAAAGCAATTATGACAATTTAACTCCGGCAGAAAAGAATAATGGTGTGCCGTATTTTGTATTTTAACGGGAGGTAAAAAAATGGGTACAATCTATTTGAATGGTGAAACATATGGTGGTGGCGGTGGTTCATCCGTCACATATGGATATGACAATCCATCAGATGCCGCTAGTGATGGTGCTGTTTATTTGTTGCTTGATGAAAATAACAAAGAAAAAGGCAAATTCCTTTATATGACAAATGAATGGGTTTTGATAGATGGGAATATGATAAAACCTTTACCTATAATAAAATATAAATATGTCAGTAACTATCAAGCGACTCCATATACATATACTTATACTGTTGATAAAGCGGGTAATTATTTTGTTTTTGAAAATATTGCCGCAATGGATTGCAGTGCTAATGTCACAAGTACAGGAACACAAAAATATTATAATACTTTTGGTGCAGATGCAAACAGAAAAGCGGTTGTGGCAGTATTTGAGTGTAATGTGGGTGATACTATTACATTGACTATGGATAAAACAGGTACAGGTTATCAAGATTATTATATTTTAGCCGCAACAATTTTGGATATGAATATCTCATTTAATACTGTAACGCTTGAAGATTTACAAGCCAAAATTGAGAACAGCACAGCCACAGCAACAGCAAGTACAACAGGTTTAAAATTCGGTTTTGCCTTTAATGGTTGTTTGCCGAATGTAGGACATTCATTATCATGCACACCTACTAATCTAGAAACCACAGAATACAGTGAAGAAAATATTAAATATATGGAATGTATTGCAACAACATCAGAGGATTTATCATCAATAAGTGCGGTTACAAGTAACAGCTCTGGATATGCTACATCAGCGGCATTGATTTTAAATTTATCATAATATGTGCATTAGCATAGGTTAATGATACATAAGGTAGTGTTGTTATGTTAAAAACCTAAAAAGTATCATCCTATGTCGGTAATATGTATGATATTTACAAAGTAACATTGTAATAAAAAAGGTGTTTATAAACCATGCAATATATGTTATATTCAATCAAAGGGAGGTATTCACATGGATAACAAAGATATCAATGTTGAAAAAAGCACAGAACCTGTACCATTTTTCATCCATGAGGGTGTGATAACAAGGCTGATTGAGTGCAATAAAAGATTGCTGATTGCCTTAATCGTTGCCGTTGTTGCACTACTCATAAATAACATTGTTTGGGTTGTTTATGAGGGTGTTGTACATGGAAATGAACGGGGGATAGTGTATGAGCAAACATCCGATACCTGATTTATCACGTTCTGAAATATCACATTTGATTGATGAGTGGATTTTGAGTCAGCGTGACAGAGATATACTAAAACGCCGCTTGCTGGATAGTATAACCTTTGATGAGCTGAGTGAAGAATTTTATTTATCACCGCAACGCATAAAAACAATTGTTTATAAGGCTGAGGAGAAAATTTTTAAACACATATAATTGAATATAGCATAGCTGTAAAGTATACGAAAATGATACTTTTAAAAGACGTTCATTTGATTGTGAGGGTCTTTTTTTATTGGTAAAATTCATGTATGAATTACATTTACAAGAATAATAATCCAATAAAAAAGAGAACGGGTGATTGCATCATACAAGCCCTGTGCAACGTGCTGGATAAGTCATGGGATGAGATATTTTGGGGGCTTGCTGAGACGGGGAGTGTTATTTATGAAACCATGGAAAGCAATGCAACGTGGGATTTGTACATCCGCAACCATGGATTCAGGCGGCACACAGTACCGGATACATGCCCTGATTGCTACACGGTATATGATTTTTGCCGTGAGCATCCAATAGGCACATTTGTACTTGGTACAGGCAATCATGCAATTAGTGTGATAGATGGAACGGTTTACGATACATGGAATAGCTTGAATGAAATTCCAATATACTACTATGAAAGGGAGGTATAAAAATGTATCCGCAATACACTATGTATGCGCCACAGATGCCGCAACAGATAACGTCACAGATTCCGAACAATCAAAGCAATCAATTCAGCCAAATGAACAATAACGGCTATGCTATTGTTAAAAGTGAGGAGGAGGCAAGAAATTACCCTTTGGGCTTAGGTTTGACAATGACATTTTTTGATGAGTCAAAGCCGTTCCTTTACAAGAAAACAATGAGCTGTTCACCCTTAGACCATCCGGTGTTTGAGAAGTATGAGATTGTCAAAAGGGAAGAGGTCAAAGAAAAAGAAGTAAAGGAAGAGGTTGAGCCGGAATGGAAAGCTGATATTTTTGTTTTACAGGGGGAGATTGAAAATCTGTATAAGGAAATTCAATCACTCAAGACAAAATCAAAGCCTATGCCAAAAAAGAGGGAGGATATAAAAGATGATACCGAATAATATTCTTAATCTGTTAGCAAAAAACAATTCTGATTTATCCGCAATTCAGAACATGCAAACGCCTGATGAGATTGCACAGTATTTGTTGAATACCGGCAAGGTCACACAAGAACAGGTGAATCAGGCAAGGCAGATGTGGAATAATCCACAAATGAAACAGCAAATACAGAACAATCCTATGTTTCAACAGATGTTTAATAACCAAAATTAAATATTCATGGCTTTAATTTGCAGAAAATCCGCAAAAATAGGTGATTAACGGTCGGATTTGGTTTTAATTCGATATTAAAGCAAGTGCGCATAGCTTTAATGATACCGGCTATTCAATAGGGGAATAGTCGCTAACCTTACAAAAAGTTAAAGGAGGAAAAAACTATGGCTATTACTAATGGTAATGCAAATGAGTTAGTCATGCCCGTTAGCCCCATGGGTTTCGGTGGTGGAATGGGCGGTTTCGGAAACAGTTTCGGCGGTGATTGGGGTTGGATTATCCTGTTACTCTTAATTGCTGGCGGTGGCTGGGGTAACGGTTTCGGCGGCTTTGGCGGCGGCGGTGCAATGAATTATGATTTCCCGTGGCTTTTGACCGGACAGCAGAACATTAACGCCAACACAAATAACGGTTTCCGTGATGCCATGATTAACGACAGTGTTACATCTGTGCGTGATTCAATCGCTAATTTATCCACTCAGTTATGTGGATGTTGCGGTGATATGCAGAATGCCATGTTAACAGGTTTTGCCGGTGTTGAACAGGGTGCAAATGCCCGTCAGGTGGCAAACATGCAACAGGCTTTTGCGGCACAAACCGCAATGTCACAGGGATTTAATCAGCTGGGCGCACAATTCGCTGATTGTTGCTGTGAAAACAGGCTTGCTAACTGTCAGACACAGAATATTATTCAGAGTGAGGGAAGTGCTACACGCTTTGCGGATGCATCCAACACAAGGGATATTATACAGAGTCAGACAAGCGGTGTTCAGGCTATTCTTGACAAGCTGTGTCAGCTTGAATTGGATGGTGTCAAAGCACAGGTTGATGCTAAGAATGACCGCATAGCAGAATTACAGACACAATTGAATATGGCTAATTTTGCGGCATCACAGACCGCTCAAACAGCTCTCATCAGGGATGGACAGCTTGCGGCAACGAATGCACTTGTAAATGAGTTGCGTTCATGCCCTATACCGTCACAGCCTGTATACGGGAGTCAGCCTATCTTTACATGCCCGAATAACAATAGCGGTTGTGGATGTGGCAACAACTTTTAAACCGGATTGCATAGAAAGGAGGGCTACAAATGGATTTCATTTATAAACTTGAGGATAAGTTATTGAATGAGCTGGATGAAATTTCAACCAAAGTTGAGGGCGGTGAACCGATTTCGCATGATTGCCTTGATGATATTAAGGATATATCTGAAACCTTGAATAACTTTACAACTTACATGGCAATGAAGAGTTCAGGTTATTCAAGGGAGAGTGGCAACATGGGCGGTTATTCAAACGCACGTGGTGATATGGGTGGTTATTCAAATGGTGGTGGCTATTCATACGCAAGAGGGCGTAACCGTGACAGCATGGGGCGTTTCAGCTCACGTGGGGGCTATTCACGGGGGCGCATGATGGATGATGAATGGGGTAGAGAATACGGCATGTATTAAGCCCGTGAACAGCAAAAACAAAGGGGCAGAACGGTGTAAAAGCCGTTCTGTTCTTTTTATGAAAAGGAGATAAAAATGATGGAAAGCATTGTTACAGCAATTATTACAGGTGGTTTAGCATTGGTGGGGGTAGTTATCACGAACAACAGCGCAAATAAAAAGATTGAACAACAGCTAATGACAAATCAGGCTGTGACAAATGCAAAGATTGAAAATCTAACAGAGGAGGTAAAAAAACACAATACATTCGGTGATAGAATCACACGGCTGGAAACTAAAGTTGAGCTAATTGAAAGGAGTGAGTGAAATGAAACTGTCAAATTCAAACTATGATTTTCTCAAATGGGTGGCGCAAATACTGTTGCCGGCATTCGGTACATTGTATTTTGCTTTGGCTCAGATTTGGGGATTGCCCTATGCTGAACAGGTTGTTGGAACGGTAACCGCTGTTGATTGTTTCCTTGGTGCTTTGCTGGGTATTTCAACACGGTATTACAACAAAGGCGGTGAACAGGATGGGTAAAATCATTATTGGTAGCGCAAGGATTGATGAAAAAGGGAATTTGTCAGGCGGCAAAAAAGGAGACCAAAAGCAAACAACAGTACCGGATTATGCCGGTGAGGTTTCGTTGCAGAATTTTTACAATCACAAAAAAGGCTGGTTTGTCATGCGACCAAAGAGCCGTGATGTAGCATCAAAACTCGGTGTTGCCATGATGACCGCTTGCAACAATTCCAATATTGGATATAATCAGAATAACCGCCTTGATATCATCAAAAAGGGTGTAAGAACCACAAGCAAATCAGAATGTGATTGTAGCTCATTGGTCAGGGCTTGTATCATTGAGGCGGCTGGTAAAGATGTTGGCAATTTCACCACAAGCACGGAATGCACGATATTATCCGCAAGCGGTTTATTTGAGGCAAAAAAGGCGTATAAGAATGGTATGGAATTGCTGACGGGTGATATTTTGGTTACAAAAACCAAAGGTCATACCGTTATTGTGGTTCAGGGCAATGATTATGTTGTCACAGAGGAAAAACAGCCTGATGATTGTTACCCACGTTATAAAGGGAAATCAGATAGTATTGTTGATGCGCTCATTTCCTTGAACGTGAATGCATCCAAAGAGAACCGCAAAAAAATAGCGGCGGTGAATGGATTGCCGGATTATTCCGGAACGGCAAAAGAAAATCTGTTTCTGTTGGCGTTGCTCAAGAATGGATATCTGAAAAGACCGTAAATCATTATAAATTAGAGGCGATGTATCTAATGATGCGTTGCCTCTTTTTTTGTTGAAAAATTTTTAAAAAACATATTGACAAATCAAAAATATAGGTGTACACTTATATCATAGAACATAACAATACAACACTACAATATGAAAGGGGTAACGATATGATAAACGTAGAAATTAAGGAACAGGTTAACAGGGTTATGGATAGTTTTTTCCCTCAAAAAGAATTTAGTTACAGAAACATGGTAGTAGCAAGCGCAATTGCAAAAGGACATAAAAACAAACTTACATCCGAATGGGTAAGAAACAGTTTACTAACAGACGTAGAGGATGGATTTATGAGTTACGGAATAGCGGTAGCATCACAAAACAAGTACATGATGGCAATTGAAAACGTTAAAAGAATGTTTTAAAGTAAAAGGGGCGTTAAGCCCCTCCTGAAAGGAGGTCACGAATATGATTACAGACAAAACAAAAAAAGATTTTCAGAAAATCATCAAATCAATAAGGGAGAAAACAAACGAAAAGAATTTCCCGAAACCGATGATGACAATTGCACAGATAGAAAAGAAACAAGCAACAGTCAATTGTGGCGGCGAATGGGCAACAAAGGAAAGAACAGAGGAAAGAGCAAATATAGTGCTGAATGATGAAAGATTCAAAGAATTTCTTGATAAATATAAGGCAACAGCAAATTTGGAAATAAACAATTTTGGAACGTATCAAATAAGAATAAATTTTGAATAAGGGAGGCTAAAGCCTCCCTGAAAGGGGTAATAACATGGCAAGCAAAGCACAGATTAAAGCACAGGCGAAATATGATAAAGAACACACAAAAAGCATTCACTTGAAATTCAATATCAATAGTGATGCTGATATTCTTGATAAACTTGATAAGGTTGAAAGCAAACAGGGTTATATAAAAGAATTGATTAGAAAAGACCTGAGGCAATAATTGTACCAAGATTGTTAACGGCGATATGGTTAAGGGGGCGTGAGGTATGAAAACTATAAACAGTGATATTAAGGAATTGCAAAAGCAAAGGGATGTGCTTGTTAAACAGAATCAAAAAGAATATAGTACAAGAGGCAACACACAAAGGTGTCAGGAAATTTTTGCACAGATTGAAAAGATTGAAAAAGAAATTGAGGTAATGCAAGTTAGTGAATATTACAATATACCTGTTAGAATAGCGCACGCAAGGTATGATATGATGGATAAAAATGAAATCAAAGATATCGTTGTTTGGTGGAATAATAAACATGTTGGGGTATGAGTTATGACAAGAGAAACGAAAATAAACCTGATTATGGATGAATATGATGATGCAAAGGAAACACTCAGGGCTGAGTATAATAAGCGCATTGATGATGCACGGGAAAGCCAAAAAAAAGATGCTGAAATTGAATGCATGGGCTGTTGAGCATGAAAACAAAATACGAAACGTTTTTATTCAAAAGCTGTTAGAGGTTGATGGGGTGAAATAATGGAAAGCTACACAAATGCAATTACAGAAATCAGGGAAAAGACAGGGTTAAGTAGGGCGGCGTTTTGCCGGTACTATGATATACCGAAAAGAACATGTGAAAATTGGGAGAGTGGTGTAAGAGTGCCGCCGGAATACATTGTAAAGCTGTTGCGGCGTGCGATTGAGGAAGATTTTAAAGAGCACATCACAGCAACGGATTGTACCAAAATTGTACCAAAGCCGAAAAAGAGTCAGTAAATACAAGGCTTTTGAGAGTTTTGCCGAGGGTTCGAGTCCCGTCTCGCGCTCTAAAGTAAAAGCCCCGTAATCATTGAAAAGTCAAGTAAATTCAAGGGTTACGGGGTTTTTTGTTGCCTTTTTATGCAAACAGATTTTGCCTAAAATAAGCCCATTTTGCATGAAAATTGTACCAAAATTGTACCACGGTGAACCAAAATAAAATGAGACGGGTTAAAATCCCGCCTCATGGTTTTAGGTGTTCGGCTATTTGTTTATTCATTTCAGCCTGTTTATCAGAAAATGCCCGTTTGTATACTCTGTTCATGATGTGTGTAGATGACCAGCCGCCATTTGCCATGATATAAACGTCAGGAATACCCAGCGCATGTGCCATACTTGCATAGTATGCCCTCATATCATGAAAACGAAATTCGGGGATGCCTAAACGCTTGCATTCAATCTTTAAATGCTTGCTGAGGCGTTCCGGATTATCTTTGAACGCATAGCCCTGTTTGCTGAGCATATCAACCAATTCATTATCAATGTAAATTTCCCGTTCTGAGTCCGTTGTTTTCGGAAATGGTTTAATCACCCATATTGCCTCATCCGTGTATACTTTTGATTTGTTGATTTTCAAAAAGTTACCATCCAAATCAGCAGATGAAATAGCGCATATTTCACCACGGCGCATACCGTAACAGCCTAAACGATATGATATTTCGTATTTTGTACCCTTGACGTTATCCAAAATGCGCTTAACCTCGTCCTCTGTGGGTGTGTAAGCCTCATATTTGACCTTTTGTGGCAAAGTGGTATGTAATTGCATTGAGGGTTTATAAACGCCTAAAACAGCCGAAATAAAGCCGTGAGCGTTACGTGTGGATTTGGGTGAATGCTCAGATGAATAATCATTTATCTCTTTTTGAACATCCAGCGGTGTGATATCGGAAATCTTTTTTGTCATGAAATCATCAGACAGGTTCCGCATAATCGACCTGTATCCGCGGATGGAAGAGGGGGAGAGAATGTTATTTTTCAATGCAATGTAAGCGTTCCCGGCCCCTTGCATGGTCATACCGCTTTTTGGCGCGTAATCGTTCTGTTCGATTTTTTCATCAATAAGGCGTTGCGCCTCTCTTTGGCTGGGTTTCTGATCCACAGATACTATATACAATTTGCCTTTGTATCTCTCGCGGATCCGCCACTTATTGCCGTGTTTTTCAATTGTCATATATTACCCTCTGTTAAACTACAATATATAGTCGGATGCTGTGTTAAGGGGATAAATCTTGTTGTTGAAATTGCTATTTATCGTGTTGTATAATGTTCTTGACAAGAGAGCCGAACGCATGTTGCTATCATGCCGCCGGCAAGTATAACGCTAAAAAAGTAACGCCTATGGTTGCCAGCTGAGGGCGTTACTTTTTGCGTACAAGTAAAATTATAACGCTAACAACAGCGCAAAGCATAATCACGATCTGTTTGCATAGGGATTTGTGAAATATTCTCTATCAGCATAATCACGTTTTGCATGTCTGATTGATTTATAAACATCTAACCTAAGCTCCCGCGGTAAATCCCATAAATCTGTTATATTGGTCATAAACTCTTTATCTTGCTGGAATAAATCAATCAATGGTGTATCATCATTGTTTAGTTCAACATTGTATTTAACTGTCAGGTTCTTGATTACTGATGCCGGTATCAGGTCGAAATATTTTCGTTCTCTTATTTCATCTTTTATAAAGTCTGAATAAATCATATCGACCATAAAGTTATTGAAATATGCATGTTCAGCAAAATCACATTGTACAAGGGTTTCATAATGGAAAACCTTGCCCTCATCTGGTATATCGCTTTGCTCTAAGTGGTTTTTAGCAACGTCACGTTTTGTTGCGGCCTGTGACGGGTTCAGCAAATATCCAATTCTATCTCTTAGAGTAATGAAATTGTTGTGTAAAATTTTGTGTGAATCCATCGTTGTGTCATCCAATGGATTATACGCAACACCGCAAACAGGACAAATACAATAAACCATATCTGTTATTAGATATGTGGGGGTTACCCCAAAATAGTTGGCAATTTTCTGTATTCTGTCAGATGGTAGAACATCTTTTGAACCTTTTACCAACGATCCTCTACTAAAGTTCAAATCAGTTTCCAAACCTGTGATAGTAGTATCGTTATGTTTACATAGCTCTTTGATTTTTTCTATAATCGACATATTTTCACCACCTTAATTGAAAAAATTCAACTAAACAGAAAAAACCTATTGACACGGCGAAAGTTTTCGATTATATTGTCAATGTGCGGTTGACAAATTTCGACCAAAACAATAGCTGTGGAAAATGTTCATACAATAGATTTTTTCTGTATTTGTTGTTATCTATGATAGAACATTTTCTACCAAATTTCAACTACAACATATGGAAAGCGAGGTGGAAAAGGTGGCAAATCGTGTGGTAACTGTTAATGTTCCAAAAATACGGGAGCTGGCAAAAAGGAAAGGCCTGACATTAACAGAGCTTGAATCCGTTGCATGTATTGCACATGGTACTACAGGCAAATGGATAACGTCCGGCGGCGCACATATTGATAAACTATATCGCGTTGCTGATGTGCTTGGAACAAGCATTGATGAATTATTACAGAAAGTGTAAAAATGCCCCGTGTCATGCCGTCAAACATAGAACACAGGGCAAATACCAAATAAAAGGCGTGTTTATTGTATCACGCCGGAAAGGGGGATGCAATGACCGAAATTGAAAAAGCGGTTAAAAGTATAACCGTTGGTGCTGTTTTCATCTTTGGCCTGATATACGGCGGCTGGGTCGCAATCGTTGTTGAGGGCATCATAGCGTTGGTTTACATCATCTGTAAAACAATCTGAAAGGAATGGTAATCATGCCGAAAGTCTACAAAAGTTCAGCAGACAAACAACAAGCAAAAATAATAAGGGTGCTGAAAGGTGCATCAGATGGTAAACATGAACAGCTGGCGGATGTTTGGAATGTATCACGTCAGGCGGTTGATTACCGGATAAAGAACGGCAAGGTTACCTTGATTGACCTTTGGAAAGCACGGCACATTATTGATTTGGATGCTCATGATATTGAGTATCTGATCAGGGAAAGGGGTTAAAGATGAAAAATGTTATTATATCAGCTTTATGCGCTTATATCTTTTACGGATTCTGTGAGGTTAGGTCCGTTCTGGTCCCGATTATAACATTCTTGCTGGTTTGGTTTATCTGTGCCGGTATAGATGAAGAGATTGAAGATTTTAAGCGTTCCGTTAGGCGGGGACAGAGGTTGAACAATCGTATAAATACCATGAAAGGGGTGGAAAGGTGAAATTGAAAATATTAGTAGTCATAACAGCTTTGGTCGTGTTCTCTTTTGTATTTGATACCGTGTCCGGTATCGCAAGTGAATTTGAGGAACATGAACAGGATGCATCATCACGGGAAAGCATGAGCGCATATCATAGCATGATAGCAACAGCGTATTGCCTTAATGGTACAACCGCATCAGGAACACAGACAAGGCGCGGTATAGCCGCCAGCAAGCGTGAGTGGTTTGGAAAAACGGCAAAGGTATATTGGAATGATAACGGTACTGTTGGTGAGTTGATTGGTGAATACATCATTGAGGATACCGGCGGGACACCGATTAAAAACGGATCAGTTATTGATATATGGATGCCAACGCGGGATGAATGCATGGATTTCGGGCGGCGGCTGGTATATGTGGAAATAGTGGATTGAGAGGTATAAGCGTATGAGTAGAGAAAAAATCACACTTGTTCATGAGCTTGTTGATTATGCCGTGATGTGTACAGAGTACAAAACAAAAATCAATTCAATAAGGAAACTGTGTTGGAGTGCTCAGGAGGATGAGTTGAACACGAATATTAAATATCGTGACAGCACGGATTATAAGAAAGCTGAGGTTATGGTTTTCGATATCCTCAAAATTTTGGATATGGCTGATAGTTCTAAGTTAGAAAAGATTATTTCAGAGTACAAGAACAAAATGATGGATGATGAGGATTGAAAGGGGGTTTGAACATGGCAAAAGTGATAGGCATTATGGGGGAATCCGGGAGCGGAAAAACAACCGCTATGCGTAACCTTGACCCGGCAACAACCTATTACATTGATTGTGATAAGAAGGGGTTGAGCTGGAAAGGTTGGCGGGATCAGTTCAACGGGAAGAACAAAAACTATCTTGTTACAGATTTTACCCAGATAGTTCAGCGGGTTATACAGGGGATATCTGATAATGAGGATTCAAAGTACATCAAAACTATTGTGATTGACACGTTGAACGGGCTGATGGTTTCCGATGAAGTCAGGCGCATGAAGGAAAAAGGTTATGACAAATGGCAAGATTTGGCACAATGCGTTTGGGAGTTGTTAGATAGTCTGTATGCCCTGAGGGATGATCTGACAGTTATTGTCCTGTGTCACAGCCAGACACAAAAAGAGGATGACGGGTACACATTCACCCGGATCAAGACAAGCGGTAAAAAGCTGGATAAGCTGAACGTTGAGAGCAAGTTAACAACGGTTTTATATGCCGTATGTAAGGATGGCAAGTATGTTTTCAAAACGCATTCCGACAATTCAACAGCTAAAACCCCTTTGGGAGCATTTGAGGCTGATGAGATTGATAATGATATTGTCAAAGTGTTAAACGCATTGGAGGGTTATTGATGAATGTATCGGAGTTTTTAAAGACCATTCCGGAGGATGTACACATCAAGCTGTCAGGCGGAACATCTTTTGTATATTGCGGGCCGGTAACCCCGTGGCTTATTGAATTCCTAATGTGGGAAAGCAATAACGAATACAAAAAGATTCTGAACAGCTACGAGGAAAGAACGAATCACCGCGACAATTTCAATTCCTTTTGGGCGTTGATGTACAAAAAAAGGATGGATGAGTTACAGGAAAAGTACAAAAGGGATATGAATCTGGGTAAAGGTTCACCCAGCGAAAAGAAACGCGCAAGGGATTATGAAAAGTTAAAAGAAAAGTGGGAGGCGGATAAGGCAAGGGATTGGGAATCAACCTTGAAATCTATTGAAAAGCTGATAACCCGGCGCGATTATACCCCTTTTAACATTCCTGATCGGGAGGTTATCGAATGTTATGACAGCATCGATCCCGACACGCCGAACACCAAAATCATTACCTATGATGGTGATTGGTTTGGTAAGTATTGGTATGAGGATGAGTTTAATAATGATGAGGCTGTGCAAGAAATTGTAAGCGCATTGGTTGGAGAGGTAAAAGAGGATGAAACCGTTTGATAAAGGATCACCCGAACGTGAAATGTTCAAAACCTATTATGACATTTGCGTGAAATATTGGAATCCCAAAGATAGCGGTGATTATTGGCGGGAGTTATCAGAGGATTTATCAAAAATGTACTTGCCCGGGGTTCCATCATTCGGGCGGGAGCTTGCAAAGGCTTTACAAACCTATTTAGAAAAGAAGTTTATAGCAGAAAAAAAGAAAACGGAGGTAAAAGAAAATGCAGAAACCTAACAATTATGAGAACGTGAAGGCTGGCGGATATACACCGCCCGCGCTCGGTGGTCATCACATCATCATCAAAAAGGTGGTTGAGGGCCAGAGTAAAAAAGGCAAGCCCATGATCACAGTGTTATTCGATTTCGCTGATAACGATGTTCAACCCGGGCTTTTCATGGAAGAGTTCAAGAACGATACCCGTGAGAATAAAAAGTGGAGCCGGAGCGGTACCGCCTATATCGTTACGGTGGATGAAAACGGCGATTGCTCAAAGAATCTCAAAAGATTCATTACCAGCTATGAACAGAGCAACGGGATTCCTGAGAACGGGGCTGTGTGGGGTGATAAGTTCGCTGAACAGTTCGTTAATAAGCGCATTGGCGGGGTTTATGGAGAGGTTGAAAACGAATATAACGGCAAGCGTTCGATGCGTTCGGAATTGCGCTGGTTTTGCACGGATGACAAGGTTGATGGTGTTTCTATTCCTGATCCTGTTTACCTCAAGAATGCGGCCCCTACATCCAACAACGATTTTACCGCGATTCCTGACAATCTGGCTGATTTAATGCCGTGGGGGTGATCAATTGTTTATCCTTATTGATAGCCGTGAAAAGAAAAAAGAGCTTGAAAGGATAACAGCACAATTCGATAAGCTGGGTGTCAAGTACGATATCAATAAATTGTATGTTGGTGATTACATGGCAACGGACAACGCAAAGCTGATTGTAGACCGCAAAAAGGATTTACAGGAGCTTTGCGGGAACGTTACCCAGCAACATGAGAGGTTTGTAAGGGAGTTTGTTAAGGCCAAAGATGCCGGCATTCAACTTGTGATCCTGTTGGAGCATGGGAACGGCATTAAATGCCTTGAGGATATCTATTTTTGGAAGAATCCCCGGAGGGTTGACCATAAATTTAGGATGGTAAATGGACAACGAAAATACATCTATATACCAGAACACAAACGGGCAACATCCGGGGAAACCCTTTATAAAATCCTCTGTAGCATCCGCGACAAATACGGGGTTATGTTTGAGTTTTGTGATAAATCCGAAACAGGCGAAAAGATTGTTAAGTTGTTAGGTGGTGGGTCAGATGGCTAAAGGTTACATTTCGATACATAGAAAAATATGGAATTCCGATATCTGGAACAGTAACGAACCGTTTGATGTCCGTTCAGCGTGGCTTGATCTGGTATTAATGGCAAACCATAAAGATAAGAAAATGATTTATGGAAAGAGAAAGTTATAAGGCGGGGGCAGTTGCACACAAGTATCAAAAATTTGGCGAAACGTTGGGGTTGGTCACATGGGAAGGTTGAGCGGTACATTGTTTTGCTTAAAAAGCTCGAAATGGTGGAAACAGACGGGGGAGCTATTGGGACAACGATAACCCTTATAAACTATGACTTTTACCAGAATCAGCAATACACAGACGGGGGAACCTATGAGGATGCTCACGGGGGAGAGCGCGGGGGAACCAACGGGGGAGCACACGGGGGACAAACAATAATGAATAATAAGAATAATAATGTAACCAATAATGAAAAAAAAGGTAGTAGCACCATTTTGAAAAACACGGGAGGATGGGAGCGTTACCTTTGACAGAATGAATATGGAGGATAACCAATGGAGAAAAACGAGATAGCGAATGTGTTGCTTTTGCTGAACAAAGCATATCCCGGGCGGGCACCATTAGCAGATGATGATATTTTTACCATCTGGTATGAATGTTTTAAAAATGAGAAGTACCAAAAGGTATATGATGCCACTATTGCTCAGATCAAGGTGAATACGTATTGCCCCACGATAGCAGAAATTGCAGAATCCTTAGAAATGCTCAAACAGGCAGAACACCACAACAGGGTTAAGATTACCCGGCTGTATGACAGCATCGTGAACCGCTGGGGAGCTAAACGGGATAAAACGCTTGATGTTCAGTTTTGGGAATTGATCAAACATAAAGATTTGGAAATTGCCGTTGTCCGTGCCAATTATGTTCATACAAAAGCATATGAGTACATTGACAGGATGGAACAGGACAGGATTGATACCGGGCGGGAATACGTGGGGTTGATGCCGTTTGATAAGTGGCTAACAGAATTATCGGCAGAATTAAAGGGCAA